>PVBE011589422.1_pt1 | contig 23830 bp, 14 predicted proteins | sample 1631181 | NCBI WGS metagenome assembly PVBE01 (sample SAMN08397723, study PRJNA350692) | Marine metagenome, whole genome shotgun sequencing project. | isolation source: water | place: Pacific Ocean | collected 2012-04 | reverse complement strand
GCCTTGATGGCCTGCTCGATTCCGGGCTGGACGATCAACACACGCGGGCCCGGTTCCGTGGCGGGCGCGGGAGAGAGACACAGCGCGAACGCCAGGGCCAGGGGCCCCAGGCCAAGCACGTGGACGCAGGAGTGGGGAAATGCCATGGCCCGTTCGGGCCCCAATCGCCTCAGGCGCAAGAGATCCGCCACCCAACCGCAGAAGGCTGCAAAGACCCAGGTCAAACCCCAGGTGCCCCAGACCCGGGCGCTCCCGATGAGCCAGTCCGTGTCGTGGGCGAAGAGGCCCAGGCGCCACCAGCCGAAGGAGAGGGGCGCCGGCATCAGCCAGCGCAGGAGCTCCGCCATCATCCAGGCCGTGGGCACGGCCAGAGCCAGGGGATAGCGGTGGGCCATGCGCCGCAAGGCCACTCCGCCCAGGGCCATCCAAAAGCCTGGGATGATGGTCATGGGAATGAGCAGCCAGGGCAGCAGGTGGTGCATCCACAGGCTCATGCCCCCCACCCCCAGGGCGCAGGCTGCCCAGTCAGCGAGGAATGCGCGCGGACCCGGGCGACAGCTGTAGTAGGCCCAGGGAACCAGGGCCACGAAGGCCGTGTGCCCGAACCCGTCCGGACGACCGAAGCCGGGCTGACTGGCGTAGATCAAGACCCACGTGGTCAGGGTGGCCAGGAAACGTCGGCCCGGAGCAAGGTCCGGGAGCGGCGCGGGATCGGTGAGCGGAGGTGAGGAAGCCACTTTGGGTGGGCGCCTATAAATAGAGTGAACGGTAGGGCAGCAGCTCGCCCGGATGCGCCTCGCACCCTGCCTCCACCACGGCCAAGGCGGTGGCTGTCGAGAGGCCGACGATATCAGCGGAGCCCGACCAATCGATGGGAATCAACAGGTCGTGACCCTCTTCATCCTGGGAGACCGTTACGGGCAGGTGCTGCTGGCGCGGACCGCCGCGCCGACGGGGTCCGCTCCAGCGTCCCACACGCAGATCGATCTCCTCCACCGAAGCCCCCTCCAGGCGCGCCAGCGCCGGGCGCACAAACACCTCATGGTCCAGGAGACAAGAGACGGGATTTCCGGGGAGGGCGAAGACCAGGGTGCGATCCCGCTTCCCAAACCACAGAGGTTTGCCGGGCTTGATGGCGACCTTGTGGAAGATCTGTTCGACGCCCAACTCCAAGAACGCCTCAGCCACGAGGTCGTAGCGGCCCATGCTCACACCGCCGGTGGTCAACACGACGTCCGCAGCCTCGAGGGCCTCGCCGAAACTCTGGGCCAGATGTTCGGGTTCGTCACGCACCAACCCCATGCAGTCCACCTCAGCCCCGGCGCGCTCGGCCAGGGCCGCCAGGTGCATTGTGTTGGTCTCACGGATCTGACCCGTTCCCGGAGTCTGCGTGGGCGGCACAAGCTCGTCACCAGTGGTCAGGACCGTCACACGCGGCTGACGCCATACGGGTACTGGATCACATCCGACTGCGGCGAGAACGGAGAGGTCTGTTGGACTCAGGCGATGGCCCACACTCTTGACCCGTTTGCCCACGGCAAGATCTTCGGCCTTGGCGCAGACGTTTTGCTGAACCCGGTGTTGGCCATCGATATGCACCTTGTCGCGCTCCCTCCTGGTCTGCTCAACCATGACGACAAGATCGCAAGCGTCGGGCACCTCGGCACCGGTGTAGATTTCCACGCAAGTTCCGGTGGGAACGTCTCCCTGGAAAGGCGCGCCGGCTCGGGATTCGCCCACGCAAGTCAGTGGCGCGCGCTCCGGCTCCGCTAGATCCGCGTAAGACATGGCAAAACCGTCCATGGCACTCTTACGAAAAGGGGGCATGTCCACGTCCGAAGAAACATCTTGGGCGAGGACACGGCCAACAGCGGCGCGTAAGGGTATGGTCTCCCCCTCGCGCAGGGGCGTGCAAGAGGCGAGAATCTGCGCCAGTGCTTCGTCCGGATTGAGCATGGTCGGAAGTGTAACTCCCGGCTTGGTGCTCTGCCGCCCTCGCACGTCCGCCCTTTTCCCCCGATTCCGTTCTGCCCACCTACCGTGTCCCGAACCCACCTGTCCGCCGTCTGTTTCTTCCTCTCGGCTCTCGTTGGCTGCAAGCCAACGGGCGCGGATGCCGCCAGCAATCCTCTTGAAGGCGTGCAGATCAAGCGCGGTACCGCCATACAGGTGCTAACGGCCCCTGTTCAGCGCAGGGAGATGGTGCGCACGACTTCAACGACGACCAACATCGAGTCGGTCAACGAGATCCAGATCTTCCCTCGCTCGACTGGAGTGATCACGTCAATCCTCGTGGAAGAAGGAGACCGGGTGGAAGCGGGTGAAGTCCTGGCCGTGATCGATCCACGTGACGCGCAGGCCTCCCTGGCCGATGCCCAAATCGCACTCAAGGAAGCACACGAGGCCACATCGCGACTGGCGCTCACCCGCGATGAAGCCGACCAGCGGGTCGCGCGCAGCCGCCTCGCCTGGGAACAGGCACAACGCGAGGTGCAGCGCAATGAAGAGGCGGGCCTGCTCTCCGAGGTGGATCTGGACAAGTTGCGTCTGGCTCGCGACACCAGCGAACACGACCATCTCGCCACCAAGCTCTCAGCCCAGATCAGTCAGCAGGAGCTGGAACGCCAGAAGACGGTCATCGAGCGGGCCGAGCTCACGGTGCAACGACAGGAGCTGGCCTTGAGCCACACCCAGATCGTGGCCCCCTTCACCGGCATCCTCGCCTCACGCGCAATCAAGGTCGGAGACTCGGCCGGCGGGACCGCTGCCGCATTCACGCTGACCGACCCCGATAATCTTCGCGCCATCGTCTACCGGCCCCAACGCGAGTTGAGCTTCTTCCAGAATTCGAGTGACCTGAGCACGGTTGAGATCAGGGTGCAGCCCGAAGCCCTGCCCGGTCAGGTCTTCAAGGGCACGATCAACTTCCTCTCCCCCACGATCGACGCAACCTCCGGTTCTTTCCGGATCACGCTATCTCTCGACCAATCGACCACCGAGAGCGCAGGACCGCGCCTCGCTCCGGGCATGTTGGCGCGCATCGACATCGTTACCGAGCGCAGGCCCAATGCGCTGGTTGTTCCCAAGCGCGCCTTGCGCCGCGAGGGAGACAGCCAGTTCCTGTTCGTTGTCCGTGAGAGCAAAGCCGTCCGGCTCAGAGTGGAGGAGGGCCTCTCCGACGATGAATATGTTGAACTGGTCTTGGCAGATGAAGGCTCCATCGAGACTGGTGAGACGGTGATCGTCGTGGGTAACCGAGACCTGGAAGGCGGTGAAGACGTGCGGGTCAACACGCTGGACGATGGGCAAGAGAACAGCGACGTCTAAAATGGGACAGAGCTCCGATCAGCCGCCTTCATCAGCAGCCTCCTCAGGGAGTACGTCACTTCTGGCTTTTGTGGCCACACGGCCGGTGGCCATCTCCATGTTCTTCACCGCCTTGGCGGTCTTCGGCCTGGTGTCCCTGGCCAAGCTGCCCATGGACCTGCTCCCCGAGATCAGCTATCCGACGCTGACGGTTCGCACGGCCTTCCCCGGGGCGGCACCCGAGGATGTGGAAGACCGCTGCTCGGTACGCATCCAGGAGACCCTCTCCACCATCGGAGGGCTGGTGCGAGCGACCTCCACGAGCCGCGCGGGCTTCTCGGACGTCACCCTGGAGTTCGACTGGGGCATGGAAATGACCTACGCCGTCCAGGAGGTGCGCGACCGGCTGGACGGCGTACGCCTGCCCAATGCGGCGGAGCGTCCCTTGATCCTGCGCTACGACCCCAACCTGGACCCCATCCTACGCATCGGCTTGAGCCCCCCCGAGGGCACCGCAGACAGCGACTCGCAGTTCATCCACCTGCGCTGGGTGGCGGAGAAGAAGATCAAGCGCGAGCTGGAGGGTATCGAAGGCGTGGCCGCCGTGCAGGTGCGCGGGGGCCTGAACGAGGAGATCCGCGTCAGCGTGGATCCGGGCAGGCTGGCAGCTCACAACATTGACCTGGCCACGATTGCTACGCGCCTCAGCCAGGAGAACCTGAACGCGTCCGGCGGGCGCATCAGAGAGGGCTCCACCGAGTACCTGGTGCGCACGCTGAACGAGTTCCAGGACCTGGAAGAGATCGAGAGCCTCGCTATCGTGCGCCGTGGAGACACCCAGATCCGCATCAGGGACGTGGCGAACGTGCAGCGCACCCATGCCGAGCGCGAGGTCATCACGCGCCTTGAGGGGCGAGAAGCGGTGGAGATCGCCATCTACCGCGAGGCCGGAGCCAACATCGTCGACGTGGCCGAGAGCGTACGCAATACCGTCTTTGGCACGGAGAAAGCGCGCAAGATAGCCCAGGCAAAGCGCGCCGAGGGCAAGACGCGCACCCGTGACCTGAACTGGGAGGAACGCCAGCAGTTGAGTTTCCTGGCCTGGACCCTGGCTGACGAAGGGGAACTGGAAGTGCTCTCCGACCAGTCGACGTTCATCGGCGCGGCAGTCAAGGACGTGCGCGACGCCGCCATCTTCGGCGCCCTCTTGGCCATCGCTGTCATGTGGGTTTTCTTACGGCGCCTGTCTTCGACCGTGATCATCGGGTTGGCCATTCCAATTTCGGTAACCGTCACCTTTGCGCCCATGTTTCTGCTGGGCGTCTCCTTGAACGTCATGTCACTTGGGGGCCTCGCTCTTGGGATCGGCATGCTGGTGGACAACGCCATCGTTGTCCTGGAGTCCATCACGCGCTGCAGGGATGAGGGCGACTCCCAGGCGAGGGCAGCCGTGCGCGGGGTCAGCGAGGTGGCGGGCGCCATCATCGCCTCGACCCTGACCACGGTGGCGGTCTTCGCGCCAATCGTTTTCGTGCACGGGATCAGCGGTCAGATATTCGGCGACCAGGCGGTGACGGTCGTCTCTGCCCTGCTGGTCTCCCTGCTGGTGGCCGTGCTGTTCATTCCAATGCTGTCCAGCATGGGTCTGGCGAAGGCCGAGGAAGCGACTGAAGAGGAAGAAACGGAGCCGACGAAGCCCTCGGAGGGGATGCTCTCAAACCTGGAGTGGAGCGCGTCCCGGTTGGTGCCCAATGTATTGTCCATTGCTGGGCGAGTCGCCTTGGCGGCAATCGGCCTCACCCTACGCGGCGTACTGGTGCTTGGGACCGTCCTGGGTCGAGTCCTATCGATCCTGACCACCCCCCTGCGCGGGGCATTCGATGCAGTATGGAGCTCGCTGGAGAGGTTCTATCCGAAGCTCCTGCGCAGGTCCCTGGATCGCCCTGTCGTGGTCTTGGCGCTGGCCGCGTTCCTGACCCTCGGCGCGTGGTTCAAGGTGGACGACCTTGGGGTGGAGCTGCTGCCCGAAATCCATCAAGGGGAGTTCACCGCGCATATCGGCCTGGAGGTGGGCACCCCCATCGCCGTCTCCGATCGGCTCTTCAGCAATCTGGCACGCGAGATAGGGGCCTTTCCGGAAGTCCAAACCACTGCGCTGACCGTCGGAGTGGAGCAGGACACCCTGACGCGCGAGATCGAGGGAGATCACACCGCCCGGCTGACTGTGCGCCTGACCCCGGACCACTCGGGGATCGAGGAGGAGCAGAAGGTGGTGGAAGCTGCCCGACGCGTTTTTGAACTACGGCCTGAAGTTCGCACTGTGGACATCTCCCGGCCCACCCCCTTTGCTCTGGAGTCCCCCATCGCCGTGGAGGTCCGTGGTCACGACCTAGAGGTACTGGGGCAGATCGCGGAGGACGTGCAGGACCGGCTCAGGTTGATCGAGGGGCTGACCGACGTGCGCAGCACTGTGCGCCCGGGCCACCCAGAAGCCCGGGTCACGTTTGATCGCGACAAGCTGCTTGAGTACGGCTTGGACCTGGGACAGGTGGCGACCCTTGTTCGCAACCAGGTCATGGGAACTGTCGACACCCGCTTTGTCGAGGGTGAAGAGCGCATTGACATCCGGGTCGAGGGTGATGAGCAGGTGCTGACCAACATCGACAGCGTGCTCGATCTCGTGGTCAACCCCGCTTCGGACCGACCCGTTCGCTTGCGCTCCATCGCAAGCATCGACGAGACGCGCGGGCCGGCCGAGATCCGTCGCATCGGCAACAGTCGAGCCGTCGTCGTCACCGCGGCCAGCTCGGGAATCGACCTGGGCGGATTGACTACCCGCATCGAAGAGCAGCTCAGAGGACTCGACCACCCCGCCGACGTGCTGGTGGAGCTGGGCGGCCAAAAACGGGAGATGGATGAGGGCCAGCGCAGTCTGATGTTCGCTCTGGCCCTGGCCATCTTCTTGGTCTACGTGGTCATGGCCAGCCAGTTTGAGTCACTCCTGCAGCCCTTCATCATCCTCTTCAGCGTGCCCCTTGCAGCCGTGGGGGTGGTCTTCACCCTGGCCTTCCTTGACGTGCCTCTCTCGGTGGTCGTCTTCATTGGATTGATCCTGCTGGCGGGCATCGTGGTCAACAACGCCATCGTTCTGGTGGACCGGATCAACGCTCGGCAAGCGGCTGGTCTCGGGGTGATGGAAGCCATCGTTGAGGCGGGTGAGGCACGCTTGCGCCCGATCCTGATGACCACGGCCACAACGGTCTTGGGGCTCTTGCCCTTGACCGGTTGGCTGGCGGGCCTCCCCCTGGTCGGCGCCTTCGGCTCCGGTGAGGGGGCCGAGATGCGTGCCCCCATGGCCATCACGGTCATCGCCGGCCTGATCAGTTCCACGGTTCTCACCCTGATCGTCATACCCGTCATCTACAAGTTGGTCGCAGGGCTTCCCTTGGTTGAGGCCAGAGAGAAGATCACCGCATGAGCCTGCCCCCCCGGCAGCGCGGCCTCTACGCCACCCTGGTCCGGAGACCGGTTGCGGTGGGCGTTCTCTTCCTGACGCTCATTCTGATGGGCGTCATCGCCTACGCGCGCATCCCCCTGCAGATGATGCCTGACGGGATCAGCGGCTCGCGTCTGACCGTCTATGTCTCGCACCCGGGCTCTTCAGCCAACGAGAACGAGGAGAAGGTCGCCAGGGTGATCGAAGAGCAGTTCCGCACCCTTCCGGACCTGAGGGACATCTCCTCCCAGTCCGGCGAAGGCTCGGTGAACATCAACGTCAGCTTCAACGGCTCCAGCGACATGGGGCTGGCCAAGGCCGAGTTGCGGGATCGGATCGAGCGCGCACGGCCCAACCTGCCCTCCACCGTGGATCGGATCTTCGTCTGGGCGCACGGCGACGGGGACCTGCCGATGATGTTCCTGGGCTTCCTCATCGGCGAGCGCACGCCAGAGATGGACTACCTGCTCGAGCATGAGATCCAACGGCGCATCGAAGCCGTGGACGGCGTCAGTCGCGTCCAGATCTTCGGCACCCTCGAGGATTCCGTACGCATCCTCCTGGATGAAGACAAGGTGCGCGCTGCGCGCCTCGACATCGGATCCCTGGTGGCGGCGCTGATGCGCGACAACTTCGCGCAGCCCATGGGCGAAGTGACGGATGGCGGCAGGCGCTTCTTGCTGCGCTCGGATATGCGTATGCGTTCGTTCGCCGAGATAGAGAACTACCCCGTTCGCCAGGGCTTGAGGCTGAAAGACGTCGCCTCGGTCGTTCGCGCCAAGACCGTCCGGGACCAGCTGACACGCATTGACGGTCGCGACGCCTACTACGGCATGATTCAGAAGGAGTCCACGGCCAACATGGTTGAGGTCTCCCACGCTCTACGGGATCTGTTCGAGGACTTCGAGTCGGATCCGAAGCTGGTTGGAAAGATCGGCGTGAGCGTGTTCTTCGATCAGGCGAGGTTCATCGAGGTCTCCTTGAGCCAACTCAGCCAGACGGCCCTATGGGGTGGCGGACTGTCGGTCCTCGTGCTGCTCATGTTCCTGCGACGCGTGCGCATGACCCTGTGCGTAGCCCTCTCGATCCCCGCATCGGCCCTCCTGGCCATCACCTGGGAGCACTTCACCGGCGGCTCCTTCAACGTCTTGACCATGACCGGGCTGACCCTGGGGATCGGCATGCTGGTGGACAACTCCGTCGTCGTCATGGAGAGCATTGCGCGTCAACGCAGTGAGGGGAAAGGGCCCCTGGATGCGGCCGTGAGCGGGGCGCGGGACGTAGGCCTTGCGATCTCCCTGGCTACGCTGACAACCGTGGTCGTCTTCCTGCCTCTGATCTTCATGGGTGGCGACCCCATGCTGCGCGTCATGTTGGGAGCCATGGGCATCCCGCTGTGCATCTCCTTGCTGGTCAGCCTGTTGGTTGCCCTCATTTTCCTGCCGGTCGTCTCGGCGCGCATCCTCGGAGAACGCTCTCAGAAGGCCGAGAGCATCGCCGCGGTCATGGGCGGTGTCATGCTCGTGCCGGTGCGCGCCATCGCGGGTCTGGTCACTGTTCCCCGCGCCGCCTTCCACTGGGGGCTGGCCGCTACGCACCGTGCGATTCGCCTGAGCCTGGGACTGCTCGTTCCCTTGCGCTGGCCTCTGTCCGCCGCACTGCTTGGAGCCGGAGCACTGGCCCTGGGACGCGGTGGCCCCGCGCGGGATCTGGTACAGCAGATGAACGGCCTGGGCGTCCCCTCACGTGCGGGCACCATGTCCGTCAGCGGTAGCACAAACGCCGCAGTAGGGAGCGTCATCGCCGCCCTGCTTCTGATCTTCGTCCTACCACATTGGCGCAGGCGTCCAGGCCTTCCGCCCCGGCGCCCTTCGAGCCTGCGGCCGGATGGCACCTCCGTCCTGGCCTGGATCCAGGAGGCCAACCGCTCCCTGCTGACCTGGACCATGCAGCATCGCTTGCTCGCCAGCCTCGCCGCCATGGGCGCCCTCTCATCCGTCTCGATCCCCATGGGCAAGATGAGCATGGCGGCGTTCGGGCGCGAGGAGGAATCCAGCCAGATCGAGATCCGGGTGGACATGGAGGACAACTTCACCCTCTCCGAGGCCAGCGAGGAGATCGCCCACTACGAAGAATTGCTCGAAGGCATGCGCGAAGAGCTGGGCTTTGAACACCTGGTGGCACGCTTCGGGGTGGGTGGCGGGAGGCTTGAGCTCCAATGGGTTGACCGTCCCGGAGTCGTGAAGATGGAAGCCACTCGCGCTCGACTGCGCAAGGAGTTGCAACCGCGACCGGGCCAGAAGCTCATCTTCTCAAAAGAGACCGGCATGGACGTGGCCTCACGCCAATTCGTCCACTTCCAACTGCGGGGCACGAACCCTGAGCAGCTCGAGCAGTTTGGCATGCAGGCCGTGAAGCTCCTACGCGACTTACCCGGGTTGACCGACGTGACCACGTCCCTTGAGGGTGCGCCCGAGCAGATACGCCTACAGATCGATCGTGAGGCAGCGACGACCTATGGCGTCACGTCCAACGCCGCCATCCAGAGCCTGACCTGGGCCCTGCGCGGAGCTGCCCTACCTCGCTTCCAGGACGTCGATCGCGAGTTGCCTTTGATCATCGAGTACGACAAAGAAGAGGTGGCGGGCCTCGACACGATTCGGGACTTGAGCGTGTTTACCGCGACCAGCGTCGTGCCTCTCTCCGCCTTCAGCGAGATCGAATTCCAGCCGGGGGCCGGGCAGATCCACCGCTGGAACGGGAAGATCACCTTCGACATCCAGGCCCGGGTCGACAACCCCTCGCGACAGACGGAGCTGGTCAGAGCCGGCTACGCAGCCCTCCAGACCCTGGAGATGCCACGCGGATTCAGCCTCGGCATGGACGACTCTGCAGCGGCGCGGCACGCGGAAGAGGTGGACGAGTTGACGAATGCCCTCCTGCTCTCGGTGGTGTTGGTCTTCTTGCTCATGGGCATCCTGTTCGAGTCCCTGCTGCTGCCCATCTCCGTCCTGACCACGATCCCCTTCGCCATTCTGGGAGCCCTGTGGACCATCTACCTCACGGGCACCACCATGGATTCGGTGGGCTTCATCGGTCTGATCATCCTCGTGGGCGTCGTGGTGAACAACGGCATCGTCCTGATCGACAAGATCCACCGCGGCAGGGGGTCGACGGCAAATCGCACGGAAGCTGTTCTCGCAGGCAGCGCGGCGCGCGTGCGCCCCATTCTGATGACTGCCCTGACGACGGTTTTCGGGTTGCTGCCCATGGCCCTGAGCGAGGCCACCAATGACGGAATTGACTACCGCGCCCTGGCGACGTGCGTCGCGGGAGGACTGGTGATATCCACCTTCTTCACGCTCTGGATTGTGCCCCTCGCCTACACGGTGATGGACGACCTGACACACACGCTGGGCGGCACACTGCGTGGCAGTATGCGGGGCCGCCGCAAGCGCTCCTGACCAACATTTGCAGTCTTGAGGCTGCGCCACCGGGAGGACCGGCCTAGACTTGTCCCTCGCGTTCGGCTCCTTTCCACCCCCCACCTCTCCCTCCGGTCCGACCCGGCCCATGGCACGCAACCCCTCAAGTCCCGGTCAACCCACGTGTCCGCCCCTGGCGGCTGGCACGCGTCTGGCAGTGGTGGTCTCCGAGTTTCACTCGGAGCTGACCCTGGCCATGTTGGAGAGCGCCCAAAGGGTCTTGAGCGCAGCGGGTCTGGCCGCCGAGGATCTGGAGGTGGCGCGGGTCCCCGGTGCCTTTGAGCTTCCCTTGGTCGCTCGCCGCTTCGCCCGCAGAGAGGACATCCAGGCAGTCATCTGCTTGGGGCTGGTGCTCAAGGGTGAGACAACGCACGACCAGTGGGTCGCCCACGCAGCCACCGAAGGCATCCTGAAGGCCGGGCTCGATACGGACACGCCGGTCCTGTTCGGCGTCCTGACCTGCGGCACCCTTGAGCAGGCACGCGCCCGTGCCCTGCCCGAATCGAAGGGGGGCATACACGACAAGGGCGCCGAGTTGGCACGTGCCGCCCTTCAGGTCCTGGCCGCCTTGGACGTAGCTGACGGAACGGTCTCCGGCAACCAGGAGCAGAAGTGAAGAGCCGCACAAGAGCCCGGCAGTTGGCACTGCAGTTTCTGTACCAGGTCGACCTTCTGGGACCGGAGAAGATCGAGGACCTGACCGGGTTCCTGCAAGGGGAAGAGAAGCCAGGTGACGCTCGCACCTATGCCCGTCACCTTGTGGAGGGCACTCTGGGAGCGCGCGAGAGCCTGGATAAGACCATCCAATCCGTCGCCCAGAACTGGGAGATCTCCCGCATGGCCGTGATCGACCGGAACGTCTTGAGGCTGGCGACTTTCGAGCTGATGATGAGTGACGATATCCCCCCCAACGTGGCCATCAACGAGGCCATTGAACTGGGCAAGCGCTTCTCCACCGCCCAGTCCGGGTCCTTCATCAACGGCATCCTCGACAAGATCAAGAACCAGGGAGCGCAGCCCGAGGAGAGCCCAGATCCCGAGCCTGAGGCCGAATGCGCTGCCGGCTCGGAAGAACCGGAGACCCCGTGAGTCTGCTTCGGCGCCTGGCCCAGCGCTTGACGCGTACGCGCGGGGCCCTGGCCGACGGCCTCTCGTCTCTGTTCCGTGGGGGAAGGCCTATCGACGACGAGCTGCTGAGCGAGCTGGAGCGCCTGCTCTACACAGCCGATCTCGGGCCCACGGCCACAGCCGTCACCGCCGAGCTCAAGCACCTCCATGGGCGCGGTGAACTGCACGGGGAAGAGGATGTGCGCCAGGCCCTGCATGCCATGCTGCTGAAGCGCATGGACCAGGATGGCGGCGAGGTGGACCTCGATGCCCACTCCCCCACAGTAATCCTCGTGGTCGGCGTCAACGGCTCGGGTAAAACGACAACCATCGCCAAGCTCGCTCACCGCTTTCAGGAGGCTGGCAAGAGTGTGCTGCTCGGCGCAGCGGACACCTACCGCGCCGCTGCAGCCGACCAGCTGGAGATCTGGGCTGAGCGCAATGGTGCCCAGATTGTTCGCCAACACACCGACCACGCTGACCCGGCGGCAGTGGCCTTCGATGCCGTGAGTGCGGGAGTGGCACGCGAGGTGGACGTGGTGCTGATCGACACAGCCGGACGCCTGCACACCCAAAAGAATCTCATGGGTGAACTCGACAAGGTACGACGCGTCATCGACAAGTGCCTTCCAGGAGCCCCCCACCACACCTGGCTCGTGCTCGATGGCACCAACGGCCAGAACGCCATACAGCAGGCGCGGCACTTCACGGATGCCGTGGACGTGACGGGCCTGATAGTCGCCAAGCTCGATGGCACCGCACGCGGGGGCGCGCTCTTTGGAATCAAGGAGTCGCTGGGCCTGCCCGTACGCTACGTTGGGACCGGCGAACAGCTCGAACTGCTGGAGGTCTTCGAACCCGAGGCCTTCGTGGATGCGATCGTCTGCGATGGCCTGGAGACACCGAGCGACTGACGGCAGCGAACCAGCCCACGCCCTCCCCCATGGCCTCCCACGAGCACTCCACTTCGAAGCCCGCGGACCTGGATGGGTTGCAGGGCTGGCTGACCGCCCTCCCAGCCCTCGTGCTGGCCCTGCCGGGCCACGCCTCCCTGCTGCGCGACGTCCCCACCACCTCCTCCGCGGCAACAGGCATCCTGGCCCTGTCCTGCCTGCCCGCCCTGGCCGTCCTGGCCCTGCGGCGACGGCCCATTCACCTGCGCGGGCTGGTGCCCTGGCTGGGACTCCTACTGATCGCGGCCTTCGGTGCGCGCACGGCCGGAGATCCATTCGCCGCACGCCGCGCGCTCCTGGGCCTGACCGGAGGTATCGCACTGGTGTTGGCGGGAGCCGGTCTTGGAACGGGCGGGCGTCTGAACCTCCTGCGTGGGTTGTGCGTGGCGAGCGCCCTGTTGCTGGTCGACCTACTCGTGGATCAACTGGGGGATGGAGCGCACCTGCCCCTGGGGAATAGTGGCGATCTCTCCGAGGCGGTTCTACCGGGTGCGGTGCTGGCCCTGGTCTGCTCGAGCTCTGCGCCGCGACCCTGGAGAGGACTCGGCCTGCTCATGGGAGTGGGAGCGCTCTTGCTGATGGGAGTCACGCCGGTGATGGCGGGACTCGTCTCCCTGCTTGGAACCGGCCTGATCTGTTTCTCGGTGAGCCGTGGGTCATCCGGGTCCTCGGGCAAGTGGTCCAGGGACCTGCTGCTGGTGGGGATCGGAGGCTGGCTCGTATTGGCGCTGAGCTCGATGACTCCGGAAACCGAGTCCGTTCCTGAGAGCGAGCCCGTTGCAACGGTTGCCGCCCCACCCACCACCACGGGCGGCGTGAAGGTGCGCGCCCTGATCTGGGCCAGCCTGCCGGCGGTGATAGCCGACGCGCCTTGGCTCGGCCACGGACCGGGTCAATTTGCACGCGTCTATCCCGTCTACCGTGACCCGAATGAGTTGGCACTCTCCAGCCACGGCCACAGCGAGCCCACGCCCATCGAGGTGGAACACGCTCACAACGACTGGCTCCAGCCCTTTGTGGAGTGGGGTCTCTTGGCGGGTCTGGCCTGGGTGGCGCTCCTTCTGCTCGCCGCCCGGCGGGCTCTCTCGCTCCTGACCGAGTCCGATGCAGGGACACGCGCCCTGGCCGCAGCCACCCTCGCCACCCTGATCAACGCGCTCTTCAACTCCACGCTGCTCTACGGCGTGGCATCGCCCGCCTGGGGCTGGCCCCTCCTGGGAGTCTGTCTCGGCTGCACTCCCGCCGATTCCAGCGGCCGACTTGCGCGCCGAGCGGGCAGCCTGGCCCCGGGCCTGCTGCTGTTGATCCTGCTCGCCAACGCGCGCAGCGCCTTCGCCTTCCACCAACACGGAGTACATCTGGCCCGGGTGGTGACTGCCCCGGTCGTCACCAAGGACGGGGTGGCTCAGCAGACTCCGGAAGCCATCAGGCCACACCTCACCCGATCCCTACAGGCCGTGCCAGATTCAGTGGTTGCGCTGGAGAAGTACCACCAGCTACAGCTCGCCACCGGGGCGAGCCCTGGCGACCGCCGCGTCACGTTGGCTCGCATACTCTCCGCACGGCCCAATTCGCTGGGAACGCTCATGGACCGGGGCGTGCTCGCCGCACAGGAAGGCGACGTGGCCGAGGCCCGGGCGGTATTCGCGCGCGCCACGGAGCTGGATCCCGGGAACGCCATGCTGCGCCGCAATCGACTGATGCTGGCGGTGGACGTGGGTGGGGTCGAAGAGGTTCAGGAGCTACGGGACGAGTTGCTGGCCAACGAACAGGTGCAGCGCGACTGGCTCGAGCAGGTGGCGGCCCAGGCGCTGATGAACGGGCGCGTGGCAGTGGGACGTGTGCTGATGGATGTGGGTTCAGACGAATGGCAGTACGGCGAGGAGCTCCTGGCCCAGGGTCAGCTGGCCGGCCGGCCAGGCACCCTCCTGGGTGAGGGATTCGTGACCGCCGGCAACGCCCTCTTCGCACGGGACCACGCCACCAACGGCGATTTTGAAAACGCTCGCAGGCTCTACCGTCAAGCGCTGCGAAGCTCGGAGAAGTACCCGGCCCTGCCGGGAGGAGGGCGGCGGCTGCGGTTGGAGCTGGCCGGTGTCCTGTGCAAGCTCGGCCAGGAAGCGGAGGCCAAGAGCCTCATCGAGGGGCGGGGCGCCTTGGGGATACACGACCTGCGCGAGCTGCCTGAATGGGCTGGGCAGGCTCTCCTCGATGCGGGCCTGCTCGGGACCTAGGGCTCCAGCGGGGCCGACCTCCGCCCAACACCCAGCATCCCGATCAGACCCAGCAGTGCGACCCACCAGGCCCAACCCCAGGAGCTTGGCCGGAACTCGAACACCACCACGTGTTCGCCCGACTCCAGGCTGACGCCACGCAGCAGACTGTTCACGGTCCAGACCTCGACCTCCTCACCATCCACCGTCGCCCTCCAGCCCGGGTAGTTCTGCTCGCACAACACCAGGAGGCCCTCGCCATCGAGAGTCGCTCGCAGCTCGATGCGCTCGGGCTCCCGGCGCATCACCTCCACAGAGCTGGTCTCGAACGGATGTTCGATGGACCAGCCACGTCCCTGCTCCAAGAAGGCCTCCCTGCCTGGATCGAACGTCTCCGGATCTTCCAGGACCTCCTCGCGACTCACCAGCCGGTTGACGCAGAACGCGCGCGCCAAGGGGTTGGTTGCCCGGTAGACGTACACCTCCGCCGCGGCCTCTCCCGCACCGTCCGGGCCCGCGATCTGCTCCCACTCTGCGCTACCCTGCGCGCCGAACATGGGCGCCGCCGTCGCCAGGTAGCGACAGCCCAAGAGGCGCAGCGCGGGCGAATCCAGGTCGACGCCACGCGCATTCCAATCCAGCAGCGGACCGCGCCCCGGCAGCTGGGCGAAGGACTTGAACCCGTCGAAGGTGTCCACGTCCATGGCGTCGTACCCATCGAGACACACCAGGCCGTGGACCAGCCCGGTGTTGTAGGGCAGAACCCCCGGGCCACCCAGGATCCGGCCGGGGAGGACCTCCCGCTCCTGCTGCGCGCGCAACAGCTGCGTCGTCCGGGTGTTGGGAAATACCTCTGCCAGTGGTGTGGCAGGGTTACGTCCATGACCCACATAGATTCCCTGGAGCAGGGCGAGGCCCAAGAGCAGCCCGACCCACCCACCGGTGCCCAGCACCTCGACTCCCAACCAGAGCGCCAATATCACGATGGCCCAAAGAGTGATCCCAACGCCGCTCTTCGCGGGCAACTCAACGCGTGTCGCTCCCAGCAGGCGCTCCCCCACCGTGACAACGCCACCACTGTCGGAGAGGGCCAGGATCTCCAGGGTGAAGGTCCACACGCCTGTGGACAGCTGGGCGACTTCGAGCTCGGGACTGGAGAAGAGAACGCTGTCGGGAGGAGCGCCCGACTTCAGATTGCTGGGATCCCGGTCCACGACCAACCCCAGGCGCCGGGTCCTCTCAACCCGGGGCCGACCGGACGGATCGAGGTTCTCCACCCGCACGTTCAAGCTCTCGAAGGGCACGCCGCGGTGAACCCAGCCCCCCAGGTCGAGAGAGCGCCCATCCGATTCGGACGGAAGTGGAGTGAGGAGCCCGTGGAGGGAGTCGAGGGGCGCGGCCTGGGGCAGGGACACCCGACCCGGTGAGGGCATGTGCATGACGAGCAGAGCCAGGGCCAGGACCCCTCCCGCACCGCGGCGGGCACCGCGACCCCGCGACCCCAGCCCCTCACCCGCGAGGAGCGCCATGCCCAGGGTCGAGATGACCGCCGCGCGGCTCCCCGCTCCCTGCCCGACCACGGGAATGCTCGCCCACATGGACCGGATGCCCTCCAGTTCGAGGCTGAGGCCGAGGGCGAGGAGGGTCCCGACGGCGATCATCCTGCGACCGCGCAAGGGACCGGAGGGTGAGAGAATCGAGACGCAGGCCAGAGCCAGTGCGCAGGCGCTCACCCAGACGGAGGCATGCTCCACGAAGTCGCCGCCGCCGCCATGGCCTCCCCACCCCGGGAGCCCGTGAAGTCCGGGCAGGAAGAGGAGCACGCGTCCGCCGTGGCCGCTCTTGAGGGTCACGAGCCACAGGGTCGCCACGAGAATCAGGCCCCCCAGGATTCTTCCACCCAAGATGCGCCGACCTTCACTACGGCGCATCAAGCCCGTGCCGAGGCATACCAGCGCGATCAGGCGTATCCCGCGCCCGATTCCGGAGACGGCCGAGGACTCCAGCCCCTGCCGGGCAAGTCGCGCGCCCGAGTGGGCCAGATACTCCACAAAGGGAAAGATCGATGGGGCCGCCAACATCAGGCCGAACCCAAGGAACAAGCCTGCGCGTCGGCCCGCCACGCGATCGGTCAGATAGAGGCGCGCCGCCCAGAGCGCGGCTGCCCCAAGACAGAAGAAGGCCGTCTCCGGATGTCCGCCGAGCCAGGTCAGGAGTGCGGTGAGCGAAATGCCCAGGGGTGCCCAACGACGGGCTCCGAGTGCTGTGCGCTCGATGGTCCACAAGAGCCAGGGCAGGACAGGTGCCACGTGGCCCAGGCTGTGTCCCAACCAGCCCACCACAAAGCCGGATGTCTGGAAGGTGAGGGCCACGAGCGCGGCACCGCTCAAGGACAATCCCAAGGCGCGCGCCAAGAGCCAGGCCCCCAGCCCCGCCGCGAAGAGACGGCCCAGGGCAAGCCATGCCAGTCCGCAGTCGAAAGCCCCTCGTCCCCCCAAGCGCTCCAGGAGTCCCAAGAACATGACCTGGGGGTTGAGCACACCCCACTGGGGATTGGCGAGTGACGGCACACCCGCGTGGATGTCGGCGTTCCACAGGGACACCTCACCTCTGGCCCAGCGCTCGGCCACCTGTCGATAGGCCGGGTAGAAGACCATGCCCTGATCGGACAGGTCGGGTGCTGGAGTGGGGCCGAGTGCCTCCGGTAGGACCGCGCTCCAGGGCAGATGCCGCGCGGGCTGATGGAGGGCCAGCTGCACCTGCCCCGCATCCCACAGGGACGGCCCGACCTGAATGCAGGCGAGGACCAGCAAGAACAGCGCGGCCCAGCGGGTGGGCCGGGATTGGCTGGAGACGAGGGGCGTGGAGTCCATCGGGGGAATATGATTGGAAGCGCGCGCCTCCAGCGACGATGCTGCCGATCCGAGACGCCGAATGCCACTTTCATGACCGCCTCAAACCCCTCCCCCGCCCCGCCCACCACCGCAGTCCCATCGCAGGGTCCTCCCCAGCTGAGCATCGTGCTGCCGGTGTACAACGAGGAGGTGGTGCTGGCCCGCTCCATCGAGCGGCTCCTCACCACCCTACGGGGGTGGAGGCTGGAGTTGCTGGTGGTGGATGATGGCTCACGGGACGCTAGCGCCGAGATCGCACGCCGCTGGTCCCAACGTGATTCCAGGGTGCAACTGGTGAAGTTGAGCCGGAACAAGGGCAAGGGCGCCGCCGTGCGGGCCGGCCTGGCCGCAGCGCGCGGAGAGTGGATGTTGATCACCGACGCGGACCTCTCAGCGGATCCCGCCTGCGCCTGTGACCTGCTCGACGCCCTCGAGAGCGGGGCCGACCTGGTCTTCGGCTCGCGCCGGGTGCAGGGCGCACGGTTGCTGAATCGGCAGCCCCGCCTCCGGGAGGAGTTGGGGCGCGGCTTCACGGCCCTGACCAACGGCCTCTTCGGGTTGGGTCTGGGAGACCTGACCTGCGGGTTCAAGGCCCTGGGACGCCCCACCGCAGAGGCCTTTGTGAAGTGCACCCGCGTGGATGGCTGGGCCTTCGACGTGGAGTGGGCCGTGTGCGCACAGGCCCAGGGACTGCGCCTCGTGGAGGTCCCCGTGCGCTGGGCCCACCAGCAGGACAGCAAGGTGCACGTGGTCCACGCCGTTCTCACATCTCTCGTTGACCTGGTGCGTATCTGGCGCCGCAGGCACGGCGACCGCTATGGCGCAGGGGAGCCGAGAACAGGACCTTTACGCGATCCGTATGATCCCCCGGCCGGTGTACCCCGTATGAAGGGCTCAGCCTGCCCCTCGAATGAGTCCCCCCTGCCTCGCGAGAGCGACCGCGTTACCATTCCCACGCCCTACACGCCCATACAGCATGTCTGATCCCAACTCTCAGGTATCCGGTTCCCCCGAGTCCACTTCCGACCAGGACACGACGGTCAAGACCGTGCTTGTCATCGAGGATGAGCAGGCTCTGGCGCTTGGCTTGCGAGACGCCCTCGAGCATGCCGGCTACAGTGCTCATCTCTGCCTCGATGGCGCCTCGGCCTCGGCGGCCATCGCCGAGCACAACCCGGACCTCCTGGTGTTGGACCTGATGCTGCCGGGCAAGAACGGCCTCGATGTGCTGCGCGACCTGCGTGCGGCCGGCAACAAGGTCCGGGTCCTGATCCTCTCCGCCCTGGCCTCCGAAGAGGACCTGCTGGCCGGATTCCAGCTGGGCGCCGACGACTACATGAAGAAACCGTTCTCACCGCGCGAGCTGCTCGCGCGGGTGGAAGCGCAGTTCCGCCGCGTCGAGCTCGACACGGCGCCGCCCGAGATGCTGGAGCTACCAGGGGGCATCCGCGTCGATCTGGCGCGCCTTGAGGTGCACCGTGATGGCGAGGTCCTCGCGATCACCCCGCGTGAGGGGGACATGCTCACGTACCTCATTGCGAATCGCGACCGGGTCGTCACCCGTGATGACCTTCTCCTCGATGTGTGGCACTACAAGAGCGCCAACGTGGAAACGCGTACGGTGGATATTCACATCGTCGGTCTGCGCCGCAAGGTGGAACCCAACCCGTCCGAGCCGACGCTCATACAGACCGTGCGGGGTAAGGGCTATCGGTGGTACAGCTGAGCCAAGCGGCAACGCCTGCCCCGCATCCGACCCGGGCTACCCGCGCGGATAGACGGGCACTTCTGCTGTATACGGTCTTGGTTCTCGTGCCCGCCCTGGTGCTCGGGGGCCTGTTCCTCAAACTGCTCCTGAAGAGCCACTCCAATCAGCTGGAGCAGCTACCCCGGGAGGTGCGCGATAGTGCGGCGCGCCTGCGCTCGGGTATTGAGAGTCGCCTGCGCGATCTCATTGCCCGCGAGGACGCGCGCGAGTTCTACCACTACCACCAGGACTACTGGGAGAAGGGGACGATCCTGGGAGCTGAAGGCCGCCCCACCCTGGCACCGATCACCTCCGATCTCGCCCTCAAGTTGCGGCCTCCAGGCGTATTGGCCTGGTTCTCCTGGAACCTGAGCCAGGAGGGCGACCAGGAGCCCTTGCTCCTGCGCGGCCGACCGGAAGTCCCCCACGGACTCACGAGCGAGCAGGAGGTGGATCTGTGGTCTGGGGAGGCCACGCGCGGGTTGGAACAGCAGGACTTCGTGCGAGAGGTACTCATGTGGCGCGAGTTCCAGCAACCCTTCGAAGCTCCCAGCGATGAATTCCAGCGCGGGGAGACCAGCGTAGGAGAGCCTTTTCCCATCGAGCTCCTCGCACTCAACCTCGGGTCGCGCCGTGACCCCGCCTGCCTCAACGCCGACATAGGCCTCTTACGCCGCAGCATCGGGGATCTGCAGACCCTGCGTGTACACACGGGCCCCCTCAGGCTCGAAGGCCGCCGCGACAAGCAGGGGCAGCTGAGACTGATCGCCATCCGCAAGGTCTACGTCGAGCCTCTTCCAGCCCTCATTCCCATCCCCACGTGTTTTGAGGAGCTGGGCCGGGATACCGTGCTCGTCCAGGGCTTTGAGTTGGATAGCGAGTGGTTCCTGCACGATCTACCCCAAGCCGAGGCTCTACGCATCCTGGGTCCGAGCATCAAGATGTTCGGGCCGAACGATGAATGGGACGATCAGTCGGCGGACCTTGTCACCTCGCGCTTCAACCTGTTCGAAGAATTGGACGTGGCCCTCGACGACGACCAGGACTTCGAGAAGGCCTGGGTGGAGGTCGCCTTTCCCAGCAGCGAGCTGCGCGAGCGCCTACGCAGCACCCTCGCCTCCCTTCTCGGGGTGGGAACGGTCATGATCATCTCCTTGGTGGTGGGTGTGCGTCTGCTCCGCTCCAGCGTCCAGAACTCCCAGGAACGCGCCCGCCGCACGGAGAACTTCGTGGCCGCCGTGACCCACGAGCTGCGCACGCCCCTGGCCTCGGTCAAGCTCTACAGCGAGATGCTGCGGGACGGGTGGGCGGGTGATGAGCAGAAACGGGCGGACTATCTGCAACGCATCGTGCGGGAGACCAATCGGCTCGACACCCTGGTGGATGGCCTGCTGGAGTCGAGGCGCCTGGCCGACATGGAGGCCGCACCGGAGCCCGGCTCCCTCAACGACGCCGTGCGGGCCGCCATGCCCGAGCTCCAGATGACCGATGGCACCGAGGCCACCGATATCACTTTCCACCTCCGAGAGGACCTGCCCACCGTGCTCCTGGAAGAAGGAGCCGTCCGAGGCATCCTGGTCAATCTGGTGGAGAACGCACGCAAGTACGCCCCCGTTGATGAAGGTGCGGCGCCGCTGGAGGTACGGACCAGCCTCGACCGCCGGGGCCGGGTCCTGCTGGAGGTAGCGGACCGTGGCCCTGGCATCCCCTCGGGTGAGCGCAGTCGCATCTTCGATGCCTTTTACCGGTTGGGTGATGAGAGCACGCGCACCACCCACGGCACGGGGCTGGGACTGCACCTGGTCCAGATGCACGTGGATGCCATCCGCGCCCGCATTCGGGTGAGTACGCGCAAGGGCGGGGGGTCCGTCTTCCAGGTCACGCTACGGAACACGCCCCAGAAGAAAGCATGAGTGTCCGACAGGTCCACGACACGCCTTCCGCCGCCTTGCAGGAGGCCCCCTGCCCCTTGTGCGGCGGAACCCAGCGCCGGTCCCGTTTCCAGGAGCCCCCCTTCGGGGTGTGGCTGTGCTCGGGCTGCGACCTGACCTACGTCAGCCCGCGCATAGCGGACGAGGCCCTCTTGCCAGAGGTCTACGATGCGACCTACTGGGCCTCCCCCACCCCGCGCCTGCGCGGCTACCGGGACTACCTCGGCGACACAGACCTGATCGCCGAGACCTTCCGGCGGCGCCTGCGGGGCTTGTCCTACCACCTGCCGGAGCCCGGGTCCGTGCTGGACGTGGGGTGCGCGGCAGGCGGCTTTCTCCAGGTCATGGAAGAGTCGGGTTGGTGCACCCTCGGGCTCGAACCCTCGCCGACAATGTGCGAGGTGGCACGCGAGCGCCTGGGACCCGAGCGTGTCCGAGCCGGGGGCCTGGAGTGTCTGAGAGAGGGCGAACTCTTCGACCTGATCACCTTCTGGGACGTGCTTGAGCACCTGCCCCTGCCCCAAGCCGCCCTCCAGCGGGCGGCCGCCCACCTCGCCCCCGGTGGTCGCATCCTGGTGTTGACCCAGAATGTGGCCAGCCCCTTCGCCCGACTCCTGGGACGTCGCTGGCAACACTACAAGCACGCCGAACACCTGGCGCATTTCCACCGGGGCACCCTGCGGGCGGCCTTGGAGGGAGCGGGGTTCGCCGTGGAGACGATGGGAGCGCGCCACGCGGGCAAGCTGATTCGGCTCGACTTCCTTGTGGAGCGCGCCACACGTATCTCCCCATGGCTCGAGCGCTGCTTGCGTCCGCTCCTTCGATTGGGCAACCCGTGCTTCTACTGCAACCCGATGGACGAGCTGGTCGCCGTGGCCAGCCACCGCTGATGGACGCCCTGGCGTCTCAGCAACTAGCCGACCTGGAGGCGAGCCACTGGTGGTTCCGTGGCCGGCGTGCTCTGTGCATGGCCCTTGAAGAGGCCACGCGCAACGGCTCTCCCACAGGTCGCGTGCTGGATGCGGGCACCGGCGTGGGAGGCTTCCTCGACAGCCTGGGTGCGGTGGGCACACAGCTCCACCACCTCGATGCCAGCAGCGCGCACCTGCAGGCCTGTCGCATGCGTGGCCACGGGCGTGGGGTGCAAGCCGATTCGGAACGTCTGCCATTTGAATCGGCCGCGTTCGACCTGGTGTGCCTGTTCGACGTGCTCGAGCATCTCGATGACGACTGCGCGGCCCTGATGGAGGTGCGGCGCGTCCTGCGCCCCGGAGGCCGGGTGCTGATCCACGTGCCGGCTCACCCCATCCTGTTCGCACAGAACGACGAGGTCTCGGGTCATCGAAGGCGTTACACGCGGCGGGGTCTGCGCCGGGTGATTGAGGAGTCGGGGCTGGAAGTGCAGCGCCTTAGCGGCAGTGATCTCCTTCTCCTGCCCTTGATCGCCCCGGCGATCATGACCCTCAAGGGCTTGGAAGCCCTGGGCCTCGGCCGGCGAAGAACGCACACCAACCTGAGCTGGACGCTGCCCAGCTGGGCCAACAGCCTCTGCGCTTGGGTGTATGGGCTCGAGGCCAGGTGGGTCAGGCGCTACGACCTTCCCACGGGCCACTCCCTCGCTCTGGTTGCGCGCCTCAGCCCGGCAGACAGGGACTAGGACTACTGCCCAGGATCGCTGGCAGGTTCGGCGTCGGCGCCATCCTCGGCTGCCGCCCTGTTCCAAGGCTCAAAATCCACCTTGAACCGCTCCTTGAACCACGTACTGTCGAAGCGGAAGAGCGACTCTCCCAGGAGGTTGGCGTTCTGGCCCGAAACCTGCTGACGCAGACTCATGAGGTCTGAAGCCTTCATCTCCTCGATGGGGCGGTCTCGCTTCCCGGAGTAGCGCACCAGGATGGCGTGTGTCTTCTCGGAGTTGGCCACGGCGGCGGGAACCTGCCCCGGCTCCAACTCGAACCAGTCGGGGTTCACCCGGATGGCCTTGTCTGCGGCACTCATGGCGTCGTAGTCGTCGCCGGGTACCTCAAACTGCTCCAGCCAGGGGCGGTTCACCATCTCGAAGCCACCCTCAGCAAGCAGCGCCTTGAAGGCGGCCTCGTCTGAGTTCGGAAGCCACGGGGACGGCTCGTCAACCGGAGCAGTGTCATCTGCAGTGTCATCTGCAGTGTCATCTGCAGTGTCATCCGCAGCGTCATCGGTCGAGTCCTCCTCGGTGGTGGGCCGCTCGCCCAATCCATCCCGGAGAGCTTCAAGGGTCTCCACGGCCAGATTCACGGCGCGCTCCTGGGCCCACTCTTCCCCCACGGCCTCGCGAATCTGATCGATGGGAGGCTCCTGACGAGCCACCTTGCTGGTCAGCTGCCCAGCGATGATGGCGCCCTCCTCGAGGATCACCGAGGAGAGCAGGTCACCTTCGAGAGCGTAGGTGAATTGGTTGGAGAGGAACTTGCCGCCCCAGCCTTCCTGCTCTTCCAATTGGGCTCGGGTCAGGGGCTCGTCGATGCGCACCACGGTGAGTCCCGCAGCCTCGGCTTCGGTGGCGAAGTCCAGCGGAGCGTCCTCGGGGGCGGCGCTCATGCGCATGCGCATGTCCGCGAACCAGGCGGTCAACGCGGCGTGCAGCGGTGCCTCGCGCAGACACTGCTCAGCCACCTCCTCGTAGGGCTTGTAGAGGGGAACCTCCTGCGGTTCGTCCGCG
>PVBE011672495.1_pt1 | contig 23834 bp, 23 predicted proteins | sample 1631181 | NCBI WGS metagenome assembly PVBE01 (sample SAMN08397723, study PRJNA350692) | Marine metagenome, whole genome shotgun sequencing project. | isolation source: water | place: Pacific Ocean | collected 2012-04 | reverse complement strand
TGTGGTTCGCGGCGCCCTATCGTATCTTCTTCTTGGCATCAATACGCTGGTTTGGTGCCTGCCACTGTATGTGTTCGCGCTGCTCCGCTTCATCGGACCGGCTTCCGCAGAACCATGGTGTACCCGACGCGCAATGAACCTCGCCGAACTCTGGGTGGATTGTAACAACTTGATCATCGACCTGTTCCAGAAAATTGAGATTGAAGTGCACGGCCTGGAGGAACTAAGCCCCTCAAAATGGTACCTGGTCCTTTGCAACCATCAGACCTGGGCAGATATCCTGATCTTGCAACGGGTATTCAATCACAAAATTCCTATTCTGAAATTCTTTATCAAGCAACAACTCGTCTACACTCCGGTCATTGGCATCGCCTGGTGGGCACTCGATTTTCCGGTAATGAAACGCTATTCAAGGGAGTTCCTCAGCAAACATCCTGAGCTCAGAGGAAAGGACCTCGAAAGGACCCGACGATCCTGCGAAAAGTTTAAGCTCACTCCCGTCACCGTTCTGAATTTCCTAGAGGGAACTCGCTTTTCGCCCTCAAAACGGGACAAGCAGAAATCCCCATACAGGCACCTGCTGAAGCCGAAAGGCGGTGGTACTTCGCTAGTACTAAGTTCCCTCGGCGACAGAATAGACAGTGTGCTGAATATCACCATTTTTTACCCGGACTTTGTACCGGGTTTCTTTGAATTTTTCTGCGGAAAAGCTGAAAAGGTTCACTTCTTCGTAGAGTACCTTCCAGTTCCAGCGGAATTCAGTGCGGACAACGAAGCGGCCGGCAACAGTGCCAAGAAGAATTTTCGCTCCTGGATGAACGAGATCTGGCAACAAAAAGATGACCAGCTAGACTCACTGAAGTCTGGTACCGGTGGTCAGCCTTGATCTGGCACACAATTCGGCCTCCTGCTATTCTTATGCCCCGTATGCAAACCATTTAAACCATGTACAACGAATACTTTGGACTCACCGAGGCGCCCTTTTCAATCGCCCCGAATCCACAGTACCTATACATGAGCGACCGCCACCGCGAAGCGTTGGCGCACCTGTTGTATGGAATAAAGAGTGACGGTGGTTTCATACTATTGACCGGTGAAGTTGGTACCGGCAAGACAACCGTTTGCCGCTGCCTGCTCCAGCAGATTTCCGATGACGTTCACATCGCCTTCGTACTGAATCCTAAGCTTAACCCGGTCGAACTGCTTGCCACCGCATGTGATGACCTCGGGATAACCTATCCCGAGGGGGCAGGCATAAAGGTTCTGGTGGATCAGCTAAACGAGTTTCTTCTAGCTACACACAAGGAGGGGCGTAGAACCGTACTGATAATTGATGAGGCGCAAAATCTCTCCATCCCTGTATTGGAGCAGCTACGCCTCCTGACCAACCTTGAGACCAACCAGCGAAAACTATTACAGATCATGCTCATCGGCCAGCCGGAACTCTTGACCCTGTTGGCAAAGGGTGAACTCAGACAACTGACACAGAGAGTGACAGCCAGGTTTCATCTCGACGCCCTGAACCGGGAAGAAGTCTACGAATATATCAAACACAGACTAAAAATAGCCGGTGCCAGGGGAATGTTTTTCCCGGCTGCCGCGGTAAACAGGATCTTCAAAATCAGTGAAGGCGTGCCACGGGTAGTAAACCTGCTGTGTGATCGTGCCCTACTCGGCACCTACACAGAGAACCGACTGCAGGTCAGCGTCAGGGTAGTAAACAAGGCAGCCGAAGAGGTACTGGGTCGAAGCCCCCAGCCCTTCACTCCTCTAAGAATCGCGATCGCCGCGGCGCTGTTCGGCCTCACATTATTTTCCTTTCAAATGCTCAATAAAAGCACCCCGAGCCTTGAAATACTCGCGGCAAATCCCACCCAACTCAACGTTGAGACTGCGACGCCCACTGTTCAAAGTGAAACCACACCGGCAGACAAGATTGCCGTCGCCACGGTTTCACCCGTATTGCCTTCAGAAAAAATGCCTTCACCAGGTCTGCCGCAGGTGGGGCCTGAAATGTCTGTCTACCTGGACAGGGTGGAAGATGTCACTGGTCACGGTGATGCTCGACTCGCCTTCAATGACCTTTTTGCGCTCTGGGGCGTGGTATTTGAAGACCAGTCTGTTCATCCCTGTGAACAGGCGACCAGTATCGGGCTGAAGTGTTATTCCAATCTCAGCAGCTTGAAGGAAGTTGCAAACCTAAATCGACCGATAGTTATCGGTCTAAACCAGCAGTGGCTGACCCTGAGCCAGATTCGCGATGGTGTGGCCACACTGATCTCCGGGCACCAGCAATTCGAAGTGAGCCTACAGGAACTTGCTATCTCCTGGAACGGACAGTACACACTATTCTGGCGCGCACCCCCTGCTTACAACGGCCCTCTAGTTCAAGGCGACCAGGGCGCTCAAGTTGACTGGCTGGTCACTCAGATGGCGTTGATTGAATCATTGGCTCCTGTAACCACCAGGGGGCATAACTTCAACAAGCAATTGGAAGACAGGATCAAGCGCTTCCAACTGCATTCAGGACTGACCCCGAATGGGACCGTCGGCGTGAGAACCTGGATTCATATGAACGGTGTTAAGGGTGTCGATATCCCGCTTTTGAGTGCAGGAGAAGGCTAGTGTCATACATACTTGATGCACTCAATAAGTCTGAACAGGAACAGAAGTCGCGCCAGGTACCGGGTCTTGATTCCATACACGATTCGAGGGCCTGGAGAACACAGGCCACAAGGAAACCTGTTGGCTGGTTCTTTGCGGCACTGGCAGTTTTAGCTGGCCTTTTCCTGATCTACTGGACAACCCCGTACCCGGCGGAGGTATCCAACTTACCAGCCCAGTTGCGGCCAGGAACTGATCCCGCACCCGGAAAAGTCATAAAACCCGTTGAAACGCCTCGAAACTTACCAGTCGAAGAAGCCACTCCAACCAGGGTCGTGAGCATTGCGGAGCTTCCGTTGGCGGTTCAACAGGAAATCCCGGATATCATATTCTCAAGTCACATATATGCAGATGACCCCTCTTTACGAATGGTCAACATCAATGGCCAGAATGTTCGTGAGGGTGACACCATCACGGATGGAATAAAGCTGGCAGAGATCTCCGAGGAAGGCGTCATCCTAGGCTACAGAAACTACGCCTTTACAATGAGTATCATCAGGGACTGGTCGGCACCTTAGCCGGCTGATCCTGTATCTGGCCCTGTAAATCTCTCAGCCGCTGATTGATTTGCCTTCGATACTGATCAATGACGTCAATGGCTTCCTGAGTATCCTTCATTTGTTTAGCCAGAATTGAAATCTCCCGCTTGTTGCCTTCAACTTGAACGGACTGATCCTGAATTTTTCCCCTGACCAGTGAAACCTGGGTAACCATTTCTTCATTGTCATCAACCAGATTTCGCTTCACATCCTTCATTTCGAAAGCCAACTGGTCGAACCTTCCCGTGACGCTTTTCACAGTCTTGGTCAGTGGCGCAATGTTCGACTGCATGTCAGCGCGAACCTTTTTGATGTCTGTCTCATTCTTCTTGATTTGTGGACTATTTTGACGGTGCGAAAGGGCCCATAGCTTATCGATTTCAGACACATTCGTTTTCATCTGACTCTGCATAGACTGAAAAGTTTTGGAGACATCCGTACCGGAGGCGTTAAGTCGATTATCAAGCTGCTGCAGATTTTCCTGCCCCTTGCTCAACAGGACATTGGATTGATCCAGCTTCTTCTGCACTTCATAGAGGGTGAAACCACCAATGCCCATCATGATAGCCATGATGACGATGACAAAAACCAGGATACCGTTGAAATTGCTCTGCTTCGGCGCATCGGAGCGAGTACTCCTGCGGTAAGACGACACTTCATCCTTTGCCGGCCGAATAGCCGGAAGCACATCAAGATCATCCTTCTTGTCACTCATTCGCCTGTTCTCTATTGACGGCACCAACCAAAATGGCACCAAGCGCTATCGTGGGATTACTGTAAATTAGTCTCGTATAGCTATGATAACATTGAATTTTTTGAAAAACTATTTGGCTTTATTCGACCTGGTTGTGGGCCAAAAAAACCCCGCTATAGGCGGGGTTCCTTTTATCACTTTTGGGCGTTTCCCTTACCCTCTCGATGTTTCCGTAGGAAAGATCTGCTTGGCAAAACGCCTTTGGCGTTTTTCCTACATCATTCCGCCCATTCCGCCCATTCCACCCATGTCAGGCATTGGTGGTGCTGCAGGTGAATCATCAACCACATCGGTGACCATACACTCGGTGGTTATCATCAAACCAGCCACCGAGGCAGCTGCCTGAAGTGCAGTTCGCGTAACCTTGGCAGGATCCGGAATACCAAACGCAATCATATCGCCATACTCAGATGTAGCAGCGTTAAAACCCTCACTGCCTTTCATCTGCCTGACCTTGTCAACTACCACGGAAGCTTCTTCCCCGGCATTCGAAACGATCTGGCGCATCGGCGCTTCCATGGCCTTGCGGCAAAGGTTGATACCGACATTCTGGTCCTCATTATCACCTTTAACCGATTCCACTGCCTGCAGTGCACGTATCAGCGCAACACCACCGCCTGCTACGATACCTTCTTCAACAGCGGCTCGAGTAGAATGCAGCGCATCTTCAACACGTGCTTTCTTTTCTTTCATTTCGATTTCAGAACCAGCACCAACCTTGATCACTGCAACACCGCCAGCGAGCTTAGCGACACGTTCCTGCAGCTTCTCACGATCATAGTCAGAAGAAGTCTCTTCAATCTGAGTCCTGATCTGCGCTACGCGGGCTTCGATATCATCGGACTGGCCTGCGCCGTCAACGATTGTCGTATTTTCCTTGGTAAGGGTAATACGCTTGGCTTGCCCCAGGTCATCCAAGGTTGCGCCTTCCAGAGAAAGGCCAACTTCTTCAGAAATCACTGTGCCGCCAGTCAAAATGGCGATGTCCTGCAACATCTCCTTGCGTCGATCACCAAATCCAGGTGCCTTGGCAGCAGCTACCTTGACGATACCGCGCATATTGTTAACAACCAGCGTTGCCAGCGCTTCGCCTTCAACATCCTCGGAGATCACCATCAATGGCTTGCCTGCTTTTGCAACAGACTCTAGAACCGGCAGCATATCCCGGATATTTGAGATTTTCTTGTCAAACAACAGGATGTATGGTTCTTCCATCTCAGCACTCATGTTGTCCTGGTTGTTGATGAAGTAGGGAGACAAGTAACCGCGGTCAAACTGCATGCCTTCAACGACGTCCAGTTCATTTTCGAGGCCGCTTCCTTCCTCTACCGTGATCACACCTTCTTTTCCAACCTTGTCCATGGCTTCTGCCAGAATGGTACCTACTTCTGCGTCATTGTTTGCAGATACACTGCCAACCTGTGCAATGGCCTGGGTGTCTGCGCAGGGTACTGCCTGATTTTCAATTTCTTCTACTGCTGCGGTAACAGCCTTGTCAATTCCCCGTTTCAAGTCCATCGGGTTCATGCCTGCGGCAACCGACTTCAGGCCTTCGTTCAGGATGGCCTGGGCAAGTACAGTAGCTGTTGTAGTACCGTCACCGGCTACATCAGAAGTCTGTGAAGCAACTTCCTTCACCATCTGTGCACCCATATTTTCAAATTTGTCCTGCAACTCAATCTCTTTAGCAACTGACACGCCGTCTTTTGTTACGGTCGGTGCACCGAAAGATTTGTCGAGGACTACATTTCTGCCCTTAGGGCCCAGGGTTACCTTCACGGCATCAGCAATAATGTTGACGCCAGCCAACATGCCTTGTCGTGCGGCATCTCCAAATTTCACATCTTTAGCTGTCATAATTGATAGTCCTTAATAATTTCGTTTACGTTTTTCGAAAATCTGGCTTACTCAATGACGCCAAAAACTTCGCTTTCATTCATGATGAGGAGTTCTTCTCCATCAATTTTTACTGTGCTTCCAGCGTATTGACCGAATAAAATTCTGTCACCCGCTTTCAGGTCAACTTCCTGCACAGCGCCGCTATCCAGTTTCTTGCCAGGTCCTACTGCGATAACTTCGCCTTGCGACGGTTTTTCAGTAGCGGAATCGGGAATGACAATGCCTCCCGCTGATTTTGTTTCTTCTTCAGTGCGTCGTACGACGACACGGTCTTGCAATGGACGGATACTCATTCTTGTCTCCAATTTCTAGTTCAGACACCAGTCGCCCGGGCAATCCTGCTGTCTGTCGTTTATCATTAAGCGGTGCTAGCTCTTTCAAAAACCTTTAGACACGTGGTTTTCGGTGTGAACTTAGCACTCCCCATGAAGGAGTGCTAATAATATGGATTCATTTAGCAGAGTCAAGGCGAGAGTGCCAAAAAAGGTAAAATTTCGCACTTCCTGACCAATCCCGGGGATCCAACTCCAAAAATACGGACAAGGGCAATGACGGAAAGTACTGATAAATTTCGTGAGCAGGTATGGCAAATAGTCAACGCCATTCCACCGGGAAGTGTCTGCAGTTATGGGCAGGTGGCCGCCCTTGCCGGCGTGCCTCAGCAATCACGGCTCGTCGGACGTATCCTTTCCCAACTGCCGGAAGGCACACGGCTGCCGTGGCATCGAGTCGTAAATTCACAGGGGAAAATCTCAAACCCACGCCCGGAACTTCAAATAGAAAGGTTGGAAAATGAGGGTGTCGTCTTCGTCAAGGGAAGGGTTAGCCTCAAGATTTACCGCTGGAATCCAGAGTCTGCAATCCATAGTCTGGAATTTTCATGAACTATCCTGTCGTCCCATCAGCAGCAACACCAGAAAAATAGCGGGCAGTCCAATAAGCGCAGCAAATACAAAAAACTCGAAGTAGCCGTATCCATCGACAATCACACCGGAGAAGCCGCTTATGAACTTTCCCGGCAGTGTCATTAGTGAACTGAAAAGAGCGTATTGAGTTGCCGTATAGGCACGATTGGTGAGACTGGACAGGTAGGCGACGAAAGCAGTGGCGGCGAAACCGCCACTGACATTATCAGCGCTGATAACTATTGCCAGGTATTCGACCTTTGGCTCCAGGGTTGACAGTGCGGCAAAAAACAGGTTTGTTACCGCAACGGCGATGGCGCCAACCAGCAGCGGTCTAAGAATCCCCCATTTAACAACCAGCACGCCACAAACAGCTGACCCGGCTATGGACATAAAAAAGCCGAAAATTTTTGCCACATTGGCAATCTCGATTTTGCTGTACCCCATATCCAGATAAAAGGGATTGGCCATAATGCCCATGGCAATATCGCTCAATCGAAACACAGCAACAAAAATAAGAATAGTGAGCGCAAACCTGCCATTGCGTTCAAAAAATTCGAGAAATGGGCTCACCACCGCGCCCAGAAACCAAGCCTGAGTGCGTTGCAGCCTCTTTGCCTGTCCGTCAACCAGCAAACCGACAACTCGCTGTTCGGTTGAGGTATCAGCCCGTGATCTGTCCGGCTCTGCCACCAGCAGTACGGTTACTGCACCCACGGCCACCAGTGAGGCCATTGTGATATAGGCGGCTGGCCAGGTGAAATACTCGGCCAAATAGAGCGCCCCGGCTCCCGCCGCCAGCAATGCGATGCGATATCCAAAAATGTAACTCGCTGACATTGCGCCCTGGTATTCATCGATAACGGCTTCGATACGGTAGGCATCAATGGCGATGTCCTGGGTCGCCGATGAGAAGGCGACCAGCAATGCGCATATTGAAAGTAGCACCAGGTTTCCAGTGCCCACAAACGCCATGGCGACCAGACCGGTGGCAATACCCAATTGCGCGGCAAGAATCCAACCACGCCTTTGCCCAAGTCGAGTCGTAAGAAATGGAACCGGCAACCGATCCACAACCGGTGCCCAAAATACTTTTACGGAATAGGTAATCCCGACCCAGGCAAAGAAACCAATCGTACTCTTGCTAATGCCTTCGTCTCGAAGCCACGCGGTAAGGGTTGAAAAAACAAGCAGGAACGGTAACCCAGCCGAAAAACCCAGAAATGCCATAGCGATAACCCTGGGTTTCGAATAGACAACCACCGCATCTCTCCAGCTTACCTCTACTGCAGTTGTTGGAGGCACAATTCTTTGCGACACAAGTTTTTACGTGACAGATTTTTGTAACAGAAAATATCAATCACGAAAATTGTCGTATTGTAGGGGAACCTCAATATCGGATTCTTTCAGGAAGGATATTACCTTTTGCAGGTCATCACGTTTTTTGCCGGTCACTCGAATCTTCTCACCCTGAATAGCGGCCTGCACTTTCATCTTCTTGTCTTTTATCATCTTGACGATTTTTTTTGCTTGCGGCATGTCGATGCCCTGCCTGATCAGTACAGACTGGTGAAACAGCTTTCCACTGTGTTCAGGATCCTTTGTTTCCATTGCATCCGGGTCAACAGAACGTTTGATCAATTTTGATCGAAGGATATCCATCATCTGACTAAGCTGTATGTCAGCTTCGGCTGTCAACTTCACCTCATCATCATTTCGCTCGAAACTCGCCTCCACCCCCCTGAAATCATAACGAGTGCCAATCTCGCGATTAGCCTGATCAACGGCATTGTTGACCTCCTGCAGATCCACTTCAGAGACTACATCGAATGATGCCATATCCTTTTCCCCTATATTCTTTACACTGCTATTCCTGTTACGATTCCAAGCATAACAAACTCGCATTCATCGATCCTAGATAATAATGTTTGATCTACCAATAGTTGTCGTCAAAGGAGGAAATTCAATCCTCGACTTTTTCGACCACGAATTGATCAAATTTACAAACAACCGCGTATGCTACGGCGCCGTTAATGCGCTACAGATTCTGGACACTTCTCCTGCCAATGTCGTAATCACGGAAGTTGACGTTGGCGATATGACAGGTATAGAACTGGCGGAAGCCATTCGTGATATGGACCTGGATCGTGACCACTACACCTACATAATACTAATTGGCGCCATCAATCACCGCCAGGTTGAAACGGACGCTTTTCACCAAAGCATCGATATGGTCACGGGTACAAAACGAGTTGATATCCTAACTCACCTCACCTTTGCTGGCGGCAGAATTTCAAAACAGATCACTGACCTTATGGTGTCACAGATCGCGCTACAAAGACTGTGTACCGAACTTCGCAAAGGACAACTGCTTGACCCGCTGACCAGCCTCGGGAATCGAAGTTTCGCCGAGCATACGCTTCATGATCCCATACGCCAGACAGAATCACGCGGTGAGGCAGTTTGCTTTCTGATGATATCCATCGAAAATTATGAGGCGGTAAAAGAAACATACGATCCGGCCATCGCCGGCGAACTTGTTCTGGCCGTATCCGACAGAATTCAGGCACTGGTCAGGCCGCAGGATGTGGTGACCTACTATGCACCGGGGCAATTTGCATTGATCCTGGTGCAACCCAGCATTGAGCAATGCACTGAGGAGTGTTACCAGCGAATCTACGAAGGTATTAAGTTGGAGACTTATTCTACGTCGGCAGGATTTCAACCCGTTGAAATTGCGATGAGCATTTGTGCCGGCACTGCTGAAACCGGACCACCAAACGAAAACCTCATGATTACAACGGCTATCAAAAACCTGGATACTTCCCTCACTAAAGACTGTATCGTCGTAAACCACATCTCCTGACCACAGAATTCTACAAGACGCGAATATGGGAAAAAGACTTTCAAAAATCTACACAAGAACCGGTGACAAGGGCGAAACAGGTTTAGGTGATGGTACACGTGTTAGCAAGACACACCCGCGCATAGAAGCCATTGGTGCCCTCGACGAACTAAACAGCGTGCTCGGTCTGCTGACTGAATTGATTCACCAGGCCGGCAACGAAGGCCTCGACCCCATCGAGACGTTTCTTCGCGGTTGCCAGCATCGGGTTTTTGATCTGGGCGGTGAATTGTCGATTCCCGGACTGGAAACTATTACCCAGGCTCATGTCGAGGCAATAGAGGCAGCACTGGATAGCCTCAACGGCAACCTTGAACCCCTGGAGGATTTTGTCTTGCCCAGTGGCTCCGTATTGATAGCCCAATGTCATGTGGCCAGGAGCAATTGCCGAAGAGCTGAACGAAAGACCGTGTCACTCTCTGAGGTGGCTAAGGTAAACGAGCCGGCACTCGAATTTCTAAACCGACTGTCAGACTACCTTTTCGTGGCGGCAAGATCCTGTGCACGCCTCACAGGTGTTGATGAAGTACTCTGGAAGAAGGGCTGACCCCTTTTTTTCAATCATGCTACATCAAAATTCGTCTTAGGTCAGATAACACCATTGACAGGTAGTTAGTAAAGCGGGCTGCTTCTGCCACAGATGACCTTGATCACGTTCCAGCCAGCACCGCGAAAAACGCCCTCCAACTCCTAGATTATCTTGCCATTACCCCTAACAGGTCCATCAAGGCGCTGCGGGTTGCAGTTAACCACGAAAATAAGGTTGTCCAGCCGTTCTCTTCCAGCAAGGGCGATAGCCCTCTGTTATTCTGGTTCGTCCATCTCGCCATCACCAGCAAAGCACCAGACTTTTCGGTCACCTGGCTCGCTTAGCCCTCTAAAACCGAGATACTTCATGACGTGCGCCTGATAGATCGCCTGAAGCGGGCCAAGCCCCATGGGTACGGTTGGAAATTGCCAGTAATCCGGCATTAGCCACGGGTGGGGATAGGATGGCAACCCATCGCCATCCACCTCCTGCCGAAACTTGTCTCACTGCTCTTCGGTCAGGTTACCTTCCAGAAAAGATCTGGCATAGATGCCTGGCGCACTGTGTCACTGGATATAGATCAGGTCTCCCTGCTGTTCTGCGGTCGTAGCACGGAAGAAATAGTTAAAACCAACATCGTAGAGGGTTGCGCTGGACTGAAAACTTGAAATATGGTCACTCAGGGTTGCATCCTTGAGGTTCGCCCGCATGATCATCGCCATCGTATTCCACCTAATCAACGAACGAAGGCCACGCTCAAGGAACAGGTCACCTGGCATTCTAGCTTCTTTGGCAACAGGGATGGTATTTCTATAGGGAGTATTAATGGCGTATGGCAACTGCGCGCCCGTCTCGGTGACTTCAACGGAAAGCTTCTGCAAAATAAACTGCGCCCGCTCGGCTCCGCTGATTTCTAAAACTGAGTTGATTGCCTCAACCCAATCCTCTGTCTCGGCCGGATCCTCATCGATATAAGTACCGCTTGCAATACCTGCTCTCCTGTTCTTTCGCTCAGTTCCACCTTCCTCTAACTTACTCTTTCCCTTACTTGAAATTCAAGCGAGCTGGGATCCGTATCATTGATGGATCAGGCCACAAAGTTGTTCAATACCGTCGAGCATTCTAAGTGATGGGCGTGAAATCAAACCAGGATCAATCCAGCGCAATTTCGCACCATAGTCCCTATAGCTATTCCATCTTTTTTCCCAAGGTGAAACAGAATCCGGGTTGGGCTTGCTGATGACAATAACATCGGGGTCGGCATCCACAATACTCTCCTTTGACACCAGCGGAACCGCGATGGCCTGTTCGGCGAAGACGTTCTCACCGTTGCAGATATTGATGGCCTGACCGATCAGATGGTGCCCGTTCACAGTATAAAGGCCCTGATCGGATATCTGAAAAAATACCCGCTGTGACGGTAAACCCGCGTTAGCCTCGCGCAGCCTCAAAATTCGATTTTGCAGCTGACTTTCCAGCGCTATACCCCTCTCCTCTTTCCCGACCAGCTTGGACATGGCCAGCAGAGAACTGCCTATTCCCTGGAAGGTTTTGGCTTCATTCAAGTAGATCGCATAGCCCAGTTTTCGAAGGCCCTCGATTGCCCGGTTTGCACCACCGGTGGACCAGGCAAATATGATATCCGGCTTTAGATTGACTACCGTCTCAACATTGACGGAGAAGGCATCACCAATAACCGGTATGTGAGCAGCAGCAGCAGGATAGTCGGAGTATCGTGAGGTACCTACGATCTGATCGCCTACTTCGAGGCTGAAAAGTAACTCGGTTAAATGAGGAGCCAGGGACACTATCCTACGGGCTGGAGCCTCAATCTGAACTTTGTTCTTCAGGTCATCGCGCACCAGTATTTCGCCCGCAGCGTTGCAGGCAATCAGTACGAACAGGAGCAAAACCGGAAATACCGGTGGTGGTTTCATCTGCACCTGATATCCCTACAGCCCAGCGATTGTGAGCAGCCCAGCTATACCCGCCCAACCCCACAGTGATCTTTCCAGAAGGTCCTTCAGATACACCAGTTCATCTTCCGTCTGTAACACAAAATCTTCCACACTGGCATCATCCGCTATTGCGCGGACCGGTTTAACCGCTTCATGTAGACAGACCGCAGCTGAATTTTCCACATCTGTCAGGGAATCCTCCAACACAGCCCAGGTTCGCCCAAACTCTCCAAGCAATGCAAACAAAAGAATGGTGAACCTGGCTGGAATCCACTCCATCCAAAAAAGAAGCGGTTCGATCAGGTCGCTCTGAACATCGTCTTCATCATAGTGGTGACAAAGGGTGAATAAAAGAGTGCCCGCAGGGCCCAGTAACAAAAACCAGAATACGGCTGGCACGAGGCTCTGAAATACCTCATAAGTGATATCGCTACGAAAACCGGATTGGGTTTGCTGTAGTTTTGCCAGTTCCTCACCCTCTCGCAGACTTCGCAACCACAACACCTGATCGTCAAAGACAATGTCCGTATCAATAACTTCAATACTATAGAGGAGGACAAGTACCGAGATGGCCAGCCAGAATAGTCCGAGAAGCCACCCGGACAACTGCCAGGAAATTATCAACAGTAGCAATGCGGGTACAACCACACTTGCCAGGAAGCTGAGATCTCCGGGAGAGACCCTCTGTGAGACCCAGGAAAACCATGATTCGACCTGGAATTTCTCAGAAACCGGATTGCTGCCGGTCCAGTTTCGATGAAAGACTATGATGACGAAGATAGCGAGAAATTTCATGACAAGTAACAACTACGACTGTGGGAGGACAATTCTAAACGCTAACTAGCATTTTGCGAAATTTCTGCCAATCAAAATATGGGCCCGGGTCCGTCTTCCTGCCGGGCGCAATATCCGAGTGCCCGACTATATTCGCATGCGGAACCTTGTAATGTGATATCAGCAATCGGCAGACTTCCGTCAAGACTCCGTATTGTATATCCTGAAATACAGACGAATCGGTACCTTCAAGTTCAATACCAACGGAGAAATCATTGCAGGCCGGGCGATCCTCGAAAATAGATTCCCCTGCATGCCAGGCTCTTTTATCGAAGGGCACAAACTGGATGACCGAACCGTCACGGCGAATCAGCAGGTGACTCGACACTTTCAGACCATTGAGCTCACCAAGGTCTTGATGTTCGCTGGTTCCCAACCGGTTGCAGAACAGCCGTTCAACAAAATTGCCGCCGAAGTGACCCATAGGCAGGCTGATACAGTGAACAACAATCAGGCTCACCTCATCACCCGGACGATTGTCCATATTGGGACAGTCGATCTGATCCACACCGGTAATTTTGTGTGCGTTGATTTTCATCCGCTTGTCTGCTGAACAGGTTCCATAGGCCGATGATAGCACCGTCAGCACCGCCAGACTTGCACCAGCTGCCAACTGCTATAATCGCACCGCTTCCAACCAGCAGGACATCATGAGTACAAAAAAAATTGGCCAGGGTATGTTTGTCACAGCATTTCTGCTGGGGATCGCATTGCTGACCGTTTTCTTTGGCGACGTTGAGAAACGACAGCGAAACCCTAATCAGGACCCTGAGTCCGTTATGCTGGCCAATTCCGTTGAGGTCGACCTGAAGCGCAACCGCCAGGGCCATTACGTCGTCACGGGCGCCATTAATAATCACCCCGTCGAACTGCTATTGGATACTGGTGCAACGGATGTGGTTGTGCCCGAAGCCCTGGCCGACAGGCTAGGCCTCCGGCGTGGAAGGGCGGGACGCGCGAGGACTGCCAATGGAACAGTCACCGTCTATGAAACCAACATCAATCAGCTCGCGATCGGCGATATTCAGCTTTCAAATGTAAGGGCCAGCATTAATCCTTCAATGCCACCTCCAGCTATACTACTGGGCATGAGCGCCCTGGGGCGGGTAGAATTTGTACAATCTGGAAACTCTCTTACTTTGAAGCAAAAAAGTACGCGGCAATGAACATCGACTATTTTGAGAACCTCTCGGGGGTAGTGGCGGCGGCCATTGCTGAGGACTTTAAGGGCAGGGACCTGACCGCTGAACTTATCGATATCGCCAAAACATCAAGCGCCGAAATCATTTCTCGAAACCCAGCCGTCATCGCCGGCAGGCCGTGGGTCGATGAAGTCTTCACGCAAATTGACAGGGAGCTGATCATTGACTGGCAAGTCGATGAAGGTGAACTGGTCAGCGCTGGGGCTTTGCTATTTACTGCATCAGGCAAAGCCAGAAGCTTGCTTACTGGAGAAAGAACTGCACTCAACTTTCTGCAGACACTCACAGGAACAGCAACTAAAACTCGTCACTACGTGGACCTGGTTAAACACACTGGTGTTCACCTGCTGGATACCCGCAAGACTATTCCTGGTCTTCGCCTGGCACAAAAATATGCCGTGAAAACTGCTGGTGGTCACAATCACCGGATCGGCCTCTTCGATGCCTTCCTAATCAAGGAAAATCACATCCATGCTGCTGGTTCGATAAAACAGGCGGTATATAATGCCCGGGAACTCTCTCCCAGCACCAGAGTCGAAGTTGAAGTTGAAAATTTGGAAGAATTCAGACTTGCGATTGCCGCCAGGCCAGATTGGATAATGCTAGACAACTTTACGCACGCCGACCTTGTTGAAGCCGTGACCAATAGAACCGGAGGTATTAAGCTTGAGGCCTCGGGTGGAATCGAGCAGGATTCTGATCTCGTCAGAATTGCTGAAACAGGGGTAGACTACATCTCGATTGGTGCAATGACAAAACATTGCGCAGCTGCTGACCTATCAATGCAATTTGTATGAGTATGGGACAGTCAAAATGTCACGATATCAGGCCTTTTCCTATCATTTCCTAATCAGCCTGGCGATCTTCTTTGTTCTCGCCTACCTGGTGCTTTACCACTGGTACCCTGATATTTTCTTCAGCATTGATGGCGGCTGGGAAGGCATGCGCATCATCATCGGCGTTGACCTAATACTGGGACCAGTACTCACGCTCATAGTTTTCAGAGCCGGGAAGCCGGGGCTGAAATTTGACCTGGCAGCGATTGGCACGCTTCAAGCTGTCTGCCTCACTGTGGGCACCTGCATTGTCTATTCAGAACGGCCGATTTTTTTCATTTATTATGAGAAACATTTCTATAGCTCAAGTGCTGATACCTATACCAACTATGGGATACCCGCACCCGACCCGTACGAATTCACTGACACGATGCCGGCCAAAGTGGTATCGCTTCTGCCGAAAAACCCTATAGAGGAAGCTGACTTCAGAAAAATGCTATTTCGGGACGAGATACCAGCCTGGGTGTACAAACCCACCTATGAAAAACTGGCAGAACATATGGAAACGGTTGTTACGCAGGGCATGGAAGAAAAAGAACTTCGAGGTCGTGATAACAAAGGTAATCTCGATGCCTGGTTTGATAGGAATGGTGGCGTTTTTGGGGACTACGCATTTATTCCCATCCACTCCCGCTACAAGGATGCATTCCTGGGCATCAGAAAATCGGATCAGGAAATCATTGATATCATCGAGATACTGCCACCTCTATAAATTACTGGTGTGGTGAGCCTCGCAGCCCTTGAAGGAAAACTTCCGCTCCAGCACCTGGTATTTCGCTACATCGCCAACCTCTCGGTAGTTCGCGCCAAGATGACAGACACTTTGGTTTCGTGCTTCTGGCATAGCATTTACTGACAGTTCAAACATCAGTATCGCGGACTCAATGTCCTTTACATCTAACAAATGAGTCATGCCGTAATATTGATAGATTTTTGAAATACCCTGTGCGGGCAGTTGATCAGTGATTTGCTCCAACGCTGCTGCTGCCATTGATAACATGAGTGCCTTATTCATTCCCTTACCAGACAGAAATATAACTTCCAATGTTGCGAGCTTTCCCAGAAAAGTGCTTTGCAGTTTCTTTACCCGTTCCAGCTGATCAGGTTTGTAGCCAACCGCGCCATAATTTAGCCCGTAGTCCACATACTGGCGCGTAACCATGTGCAACAAGTCGTACGCGAACTGCTTTTCATGTAGGTCGACAATCAGGTCATTTGTGTAAAGTTCAATAACATAGTCGACAAACCTTTCAATCTCCGGAACAAATACAAAAGGGATCGAGCCATCGTCACTATAGGAATAATATAGTCCATAATTTGACACGATATTCTGTCGCCCATCAATTGAGAATACGGGTCTGCCAGAAGTACTAATAAATTCGGCAACCGTCTTCTCCATTTCTTCCTTCGAAAGTCTTGCTGCGCTCAAACGGTTGCCAAAAACAAGGCCGTGCCAACTATAAAGGGTCACATCAGGCCGCACGCCCATCACCTTGCTGACGTGACCAAAGGGACCTATCTGATTGTCACCACGCAGAAATAGAATGGCATCAGCCGGTAAAGATTCGAGGACAATATTTGCATACTCCTCAACAAAGCCAAGTTTGCTTCGATCCACCTTAGGGTAGTTATAAAAGGCGATTGAAAGGACCATCGCCACCATCAAGGGCGCCCGAATAACTGCATACTTTTCTGGCACCTGGTCCAGCAACCAGGCCAGACCCATCGCAAACCACAAGGCCACTGGTGCATAGGCAATTACCGTGTAGGCTCGAAAAATTGCCTGACCTCTGACCTCAAACTTAATATCCATCAGTGACATCAACAAAAAAGTCGTCGATAAAAGTATCAATACCAGCGATACCGTGTGGTAGTTGTGCAATTTCCGCACGCACTGGTACATCCCGACTAATATTAAGGGAATCGCAACCAGACCCAGTTGCAGTGCTGATTCATTCATCAACCAGAGATAAAAACGCAGCTTGTCGCTCAGAACAGCACCCTCCTGAACGTTACTGTAGTAAGCACGCGATACATAGTTGAAGAATTCTTCGTAAGGGATTGCACCCACCAGGGCAATTTCCGGTGACGGGTCAGCAAATAGTGATAGATAGGGTGAAAGCCCCAGAATGAACAGACATATTGAAGCGAGCCAGAATCTGACACTATGCATTAACTCCCACAACTGAAGCCGCATAATGATCAGCAAACTCACAAATCCGAGGCAAGACAAAATAAATAGAGGCCAGTGATTGGACATCGCCAGACCCGCTGCAAAGCACAGACCAAACCAAAATCGCGAATCGCCCTTCTCGCTGAACTTCAGTAGCAACCACCAGCACAGCATGAACATGCAGGCCGCAAGACTGTAAACTTCAATGATGATGGCCTGAGACCAAAAGGCCAAAGACAGGGCATAGGCAAAGGCCGCGAGAAGGGCCGTTAACTCGTGCGATGTGACTAGAACAGTAATTTCGTAAAACAGGACAACAGCTACCAGAGCAAACGCCACGGAAATCAGGCTTCCCACTATGACGCTGGGGGCTACCATCACCTGATTACAAAGGAGGGTATACAGCGGGTATCCTGGTGGGTGACTTATACCACCCAGATTGCAAACCATCTGAAAAAGACCCGCGTCTTCAAGCGTGATCGAAGTCGGCATGGTGGAGACATAAACCAATGCCGAGACAAAGACCAGAAGTGCAATATGAGCCCAGCGAGCCTTCACATTGGTTTCCTCAATTTCGATTGGCGTGGAACAATCCAGACCCCAACATACATGTACTAGCTCACAACATGACTATTCGTTCAATATTATCACCTCAACCTGGCCCGGTGGAGAAGCGAACTTCAGTCGGGGTCTGGATAGCAAGTGGGCTATCCTAGTTGACTCCGACCTTTTCCTATCCACCATCCTTGATGACTTCTCTCGTCTACCTGGCAAATACAGTAAAAACTCGACCAAGACGAAAGATACTCCCATTTGTCACGGCGAAAGAATGGCCAATTCATCGAAAGTTTCACATGCACGGTTGTGTGGGTATCAAGATAGATGACTTCAGACCAGAGCTTGTCAATAAACTGGAATCAGCACTAATAACTTCGTCTCTGAGTAAAAAGGAAGTAGTCTATTTTGACAATAAGACAGTCGATGTCGGTTCAACATTCCTTGATAAGAAATTTAGACGTAAAGCGCCTGTCAATATGGGCTGGGTGACATATATCGCGACACAACATGCCAGTTTTGATTTACATGTGGGTGTTGAAGTAAGCAAATAGCCATCCAACTTGATGTCGGCATCCTCGTGTTGCGCCAACACCACGGTATCCGTTGGTGTTATATCGACAACGATCTTGCTCAGGTTCGAATCAGCAATCACCCAAGGTGAAAAACAAGTAAGAGTGACGCTATACATCTACGCAATCAAAACTCCCGTTACGATGGTGCTGGCCCCGGAAAATCCTCCCGCAGGTTTCTCTTCAGAACCTTGCCATTGGCATTCCGCGGGATCAATTCAATGAAGGCCACGCCTGTCGGCAGCTTGTACCTCGCGAGTTTTCCATCGCAGTAAGACATAATGTTCTTTTCGGTTAACCCTTCACTTTTCTTCACAACGATAGCGAAGGGCGATTCGCCCCAACGCTCACTCGGCTGCCCTATTACGGCTACTTCTCCCACATCGGGGTGGGACAGAATGACATTTTCGATTTCAGCCGGATAGACATTCTCCCCACCCGAGATAATCATATCCTTGATCCGATCCTGAATATAAACAAAGCCATCTTCATCAAATGTCGCGACGTCTCCGGTTCGCAGCCAGCCATCCTCCGTGATTGTGTCAGCGGTTGCATCAGGTCTATTCCAGTACTCCAGCATGATATGACGGCCCTTTACCCAGACCTCACCTTGAACATCAACCGGTACATCATTGCCCTCATCGTCGACGATGCGGATATCCGTGTGAAAGAAACCCCGCCCAGTCGAACCTAAACGCGCAATCGCATCCTCCCCTGTAATCAAACAGGCCGGCCCGCAGGATTCCGTCAATCCATATATTTGATGAATATCGATACCCATGTCGGTGTACTGCTGAATCAGGCTGACAGGCAACGGGGATGCGCCACTTTGGACCCAGCGTAATGATGAATGATCGAATCGATCGAGGCCGTTGACCTGAATCATAAAGTTGAGCATTGCCGGCACAAGCAACCCCGTTGTTATCCTCTCCTCGCCGATCAGTTCCCAGGCTCGCGTAGGTTCAAACTCACGCATGACGACGCTGGTGACGCCACTGTAGACATTCAGTGTTACTGGCGTCAATGCTCCCACATGAAAAAGAGGTAAGGCGGCCAGGTAGCGGTCCCCATCGTGAGTATCCGCTATCGCCTGAAATGTCAACATAGCCCAGAGCATGGTGTTGTGGGAGTGGACCACCCCCTTTGGCAGACCAGTCGTGCCTGATGTGTACATGATATACAGAAGATCATCATCCTCTGCAGGACAATCAGGCTCATCAACTGAGGCAGAATTCTTGAGTACCTCATAATCCTTCGCGTAGTGTGTCTCCGAATCACTCTCTGCTGAATGAAGCCAATTAACAATATCAGTCTTGTCACCCCGGCTATTCAGGTCTGAAGCCAGGTCGAGAAACTCGTTGCCAAATATCAGCGTCTCGGCGCCAGCATCTTTCAAAATAAACTCAAGCTCGTCGGCGACGAGGCGCCAGTTCAGCGGAACCACAACACAACCAACCTTTGCAATTGCAAAATAAGATTCGAAAAACTCAGCGCTGTTCATCATCATGATGGCAACCCTGTCACCCTTTTTCGCACCCAGTTCGACTAGCGTATTTGCAACCTGATTCGATCGTTCATTCAACTCCCTGAACGTCAGCCGAAAATCTAATCGACTATCTACATAAGCTTCCCGATCACCATCCAGTTCCGATCTTCGGGTAAGCATCAATCCTATATTGTTCTTCAACTATTCTCTCCCCTACTACTTTACCGTTAACATCTAGTTTAACTAGGTGCTGTGCCCCAATACAGTTCGACGATCCATGAATGAGCCGCGCTTACCGGGACTTTGAACGATTCACAGCACCGCTCTATTGCTTGAGATCAGCTTCGCTGAGGGCATGGTACCTGGTCCATAAGTTATCGAGGGCAGGTCTGTCGGGGCTGTGATTGAGCAGTTCAAACCAGAGATTACCCGGGTCGTCGTTGCTGCGGCAGCCTCGCAGTGAAACGTTGGGCCCCTTTGCGCCTGATCGGATGTCCAGGGTGTGTATCCATCAGTGGCAACAACACGGTGCAGTAGCCTCCAGACGCCTCCCCGCTTCTCCCAAACATCAAGATAGCGCCCTCTATGTATGAAGTCGGTAAAGCCCTGTTCATGTGCGAGTCGATGCGCAACATTCCACTGCGGGCCGTTTTATTTCTACCCGGCCGATAATACAACCCCACTTGTTATCACCTTACTAGGCTCGGCATAAATCATCAGCCTGATAAATTTACCAGCAAATCGACAGGCCGCCAAGCGTCGAGAAAATTCTACTCGCTGTCGTTTACTGTACCGGTCCGGCGGGGTGAGGCTCTACACTACTTTATCATTGGGTGCGAAGGGAGCATAGCTCAGCGGGAATGGTGCACCACAATCAAAGACGCCGGAATTTTTCACCCAAAGTGGCCATTCCCTCACTTGTAGCGCGTACCGCTTCCTCATCTGCTAAAGCAACCAACATACGTTCCATGTCGCTTTGCGAAAGAGAGGTGGATGCCATATCTTCTGCTGCCTCGGAAACCTGCCGCTTAATGATGTCTATCACTACGCCCGGTCATTTGGCGATTTCATCTGCCAGCTTGCGCACCGCATCATCGAGTTGGCCTGCAGGTACAGTCTCTCGTACCAGACCTAACCTGAATGCACCCTGGCCATTCAGGACAGGACATGAAAGCACGATGTCTTTCGCTGCCTACGGGCCTACTTCGCGCACCAGTCGCGGTACACAGCCCCAGGGTACTGGCCAGCCGAGCACGGCTTCCGGCAACGACATGGAAACGTCGTGTGCGGCGATTCTGAGGTCACATGAAAGTGCCAGCACAAAACCGCCGCCGAGCACCAGCCCATGCAAGCTAGCGATGGTGATGGGACGCATACTCGCAATGCGATCAGTCATCTTGCGGCCCAGATCCAGCGACTCACGAAGGGTTAGGTCAGGATTGACCCGACCACCGACATCCGCCCCGCGACAGAAGTGATCGCCTTCGCCAGATACTTTCTATGCTCTGGTAGCGCCGCTTAGCCTGCAGCTGCAGACATGGGTGTCAGGCATTTTTGAATTACATTCTCCGCCGCGCTATGCCCAACCGGAAGCTTGTAACTTCTGACAGGAATTCAAATCTGATTGCCTGCTCTTCAATTCTGAGAGCATCAATAATGGCATTCCTTGGATTCAGACTGGCTCCCTATTGTATGCCCAGGAACAACCCAGCATGATGATTTTTCTTTAAAGAAAAGTCTGTAGCGGTCAAATATTACTTGCTGATTTCTCAGAAAAAGGCGTTAATCCTTCCTATACTCGATCCACAGCTTCTTTATTCGACCATTCTACTGTGCAGATCTCGAGCCGCTGTTTTCAGTGACCAGGAGGATTACAATCATCAGCATGCTGACAAGATCATACAGTTCCAAGAGGGAAGGATGAATAACTGGGATGTGGTAGCCGATGTTGTTGTTCTCGGTAGTGGCGGCGCGGCACTTACCGCAGCCATTACCGCCCATGACTTCGGTGCAGAAGAAGTCGTTATTGTAGAGAAGTCAAACATGGTGGGGGGAACCACGGCAATGTCCGGCGGCCAGCTGTGGATTCCGAATAACCTCTACGAGAATGACGAAGGGATAGATGACTCATGGGATGAGGTCGTTACCTATCTCAATTCCCTGGCGCCAGAGCAGCTGGATCCGGAAGTGCTTGAAGGTTTTCTGGCAGGTGGGCCGGAGATGATCCATCATCTCACTGATCGGACAGCGGTCAGATTCCGCACGATGACCGGGTTCCCGGACTATCAGCCGGACAAACCCGGCGCCAAGGCCGAGGGTGGTCGGACGCTCGATAGTTTGGTATTCCCGTTTGCTGAACTCGGCAACTGGGCCACAAGGGTCGTGCCCCCCAAATTCGGTCCGCCCATATTAACCACCTACTATGAGAATGCTCATCTCGGCAGGCTTGATGCTGAGATCATGGATGAGCGCAAACGAACCGACAGCCGCGGACAGGGCCAGGCACTGATTGGCGGGCTACTGAAGGCTGTTTTGGACAGGGATATCGAATTCTATTTTGAGCATCGCGCCATCAAGCTTCACAAGGAAGGCAATCGGATTACAGGTGTCATATTAGAAACACTCGATGGCGAACGCAACTTCCAGGCAAGGCGCGGTGTCGTGATCGCGACCGGTGGTTTCGAGTGGAATAAGGAACTGGTGCAGATATTTTTACGTGGCCCGATGACAGGCCCTGTCGGTGTGCCAGAAAACGAAGGCGACGGTCTCGTCATGGCGATCGAGGCTGGCGCTAAACTGGGCAATATGTCGAATGCCTTCTGGATGAGTTCGACGCTTGAGGGGAAACCGCAGCACAGGGATGCGAAACCGAACTATCTCTTGTGCCAGAACGAAAGGGTAGCTCCAGGCTCGATTCTGGTGAACCGCCTGGGCCGGAGGTTTGTTAATGAAGCCACCAATTACAACGTTCTGGGCATGTCATTGCATGCCTTTGACCCGAATACTCATGATTACCCAAATCTGCCCTATTACCTGATCTTTGATCAGCGATTCAGGGAACGGTATCCATATCCGATATTCGGTAACCGTCCGGGTGAGCCGATGTCAGAGATGATTATCGAGGCCGAGAGCCTGGAGGCGCTGGCAGGTCTTCTGGAGATCGATGCGGAAGGGCTCGTGGCAACGGTTGCCCGATTCAATGATATGGTCGAGCGTGGGCATGACGACGATTTCCAGCGAGGTGACAACGCATTCGATAACTACTGGGGCGATCCCGGATTTGAGCCCCCCTATCGCACCCTAGGTCGCCTGGATCAGCCGCCGTTCTATGCAGTCAAGATGGAGGCGGGGGTACTGGGTACCAATGGTGGTCCAAAGACCAATGGTCATGGGCAAGTGGTCGACTGGCAGAACCAGCCGATTCAGGGGCTTTACTGTGCCGGTAACGCAATGGCTGCTCCGCTTGGCATGATCTATGGTGGCGGTGGTGGTACCCTCGGCCCTGCACTCACCTTTGGTTACCTCTCGGGTAAACACGCTGCCCAGTCTTAATCGTCATCTGCAGCATGCCTTCTTTTGATGGCAGCAAGGGGCGTCTAAGGCTTCCAATTTCCCCTTAATAGATTATCGAATAGCTGGTGCTGCGACCTCCAAGGTAAAAGAAGAATTAACCCCATTTCTGCGTAGCCTACTAGGTACAACCAGGTGAGTCTGCGCTCAGGTTTATCAGTTTGATCTCAACTTTCGAATTGTACATCTGATCAATCTGTGACTGACTCAATAAAGCCTTTAACCATTATTTCAGAGCTAAAGGGATGGAAGTTAGAGGAATCTAACAGATAATATTGATCGCCTAGCAGTAGTAAATTCCCTGGGTATAAAGTCCTATGGTAATTAGCATTGTCTGGATCGTCGAGATCACCAGTGCGAATGCTCTCAGTCCCCACATTGATATTTCTTGAATAGAGACTGTTTCTAACAATCACGAGATCATAACTAGGTACGATTGTTATATGATTAGTG
>PVBE012885604.1_pt1 | contig 23837 bp, 16 predicted proteins | sample 1631181 | NCBI WGS metagenome assembly PVBE01 (sample SAMN08397723, study PRJNA350692) | Marine metagenome, whole genome shotgun sequencing project. | isolation source: water | place: Pacific Ocean | collected 2012-04 | reverse complement strand
CTTGCTGTCGTAGACCTTGGCCGGGTTGGACATGATCTCGGTGATCACGATCTTGTAGGCAGACGGCGTGGTGCTGCCGTCGGCAGGCGTGCCCTTGTCCGGCGTGGTTACCTTGCCGTAGGGTTTGGTGGTGCCCTTGTCCGGGGTGGCGACCTTGCCATCGGGCTTGGTCGTGCCCTTGTCGTCCGGCGTTCCGCCCTTGTCGTCCGGCGTTCCGCCCTTGTCCGCCACGGTGCCCGTGTCCTTCTTGGGCGGCGGATTGTCGTCGTCCGAACAGGCGACGAAGACGAAGACGCTGGCGACCATTAATAGTGCGAACCTGCGCATAATAACTCCTTTTCCAAATAGTGCTTAAGTCCTCAAACCCTACCAGATATGAGGGCTGCATGATAGAATACCTCTTTTTCGAATCCACCATGCAAGAAGGGTGTTTCATGAGGTTTGCGTTCGAGAAACCGAAGACCACAGAGGGCATCGTCTCGCTCCTGGAAGCGGCGGGTGGGGAGGCCGCCATCCTCGCCGGCGGCACGGATCTTTTGCCCCAGCTCCGCTCCCGTCTGGTCCGGCCCGGGCTGGTGCTGGACGTCAAGGGCGTCGAGCAGCTGCACCACCTGGGGGCCGACGACGAGGGCCTCAGCGTGGGGGCCGCGGTGATCCTCAACCGCGTGCTGGAGGAGCAGGAGGTCACCGGACCCTACGGCGCCCTGGTGGACGCCGTGGGCGAGCTGGCCTCCTACCCGATCCGCAACCGCGCCACCCTGGTGGGCAACGTGGCCAACGCCTCCCCCTGCGCCGACACGGTGCCGCCCCTGTGCACCATGGGCGCCGAGGTGGAGCTCACCGGCCCCGGCGGCGTGCGCCGCATGCCGCTGGCGCAGTTCATCGTGGGCAACCGCGAGACCCGCCGCGAGCCGGGCGAGCTGGTAACCCGCGTGGTGGTGCCTGCTCCCGGCGAGGGCACCTGGTCCGGCTTCCTCAAGCGGAAGCGGGTCAAGGGCCACGACCTGGCCCTGGCCAGCGCGGCCCTGCTGCGCGACCCGTCGCGTGAGCGTCTGCGCCTGGGCGTGGGCTCCTGCACCCCGCTGCCGGCGGTGGTGGACCTCGACGAGATGTACGCCGCGCCCGACGTGGACGAGGCGGTGCGCCGGGCCCAGGACACCATCAGCCCCATCGACGACGTTCGCTCCGGCATCGAGTACCGCAGGGACATGGTGGCGGTGATGATCCGCCGCCTCTTCGCCCGTATGGCCAGCGCGTAGGAGTAACCCATGAGCACGACATCCGTATCCATCGAGTTGACTGTGAACGGGACGCCCTGGGCGGGCGAGGTCCCGGCGGAGATGACCCTGCTGCGCTTCATCCGCGAGGTGCTGGCGCTGACCGGCACCAAGGAGGGCTGCGGCATCGGCGAGTGCAGCGCCTGCGTGGTGATCCTCGACGGGCGCCCGGTCAACGCCTGCCTGGCCCTGGCGGCCGAGGCCCACGGCGCGACCCTGCGCACCATCGAGGGCGAGGCGGCCAGCGGCGAGCTGACCCCACTGCAGGATGCCTTCGTTGAGCACCACGCCGTCCAGTGCGGCTTCTGCACGCCGGGCATGATCATGAGCGGGCAGTCGCTGTTGGATCGCACCCCGAACCCCACCGACGACGAGATCGCCGAGGCCATGGCCGGCAATTTCTGCCGCTGCACCGGCTACGCCGCCATCCTCTCTGCCGTCCGGCAGGTGGCCGATGGCCAGGGAGGTGACGCATGAGCGCCAATCAAAAGCATCAATACGTGGGCGGCAACTTCCCCCGCCCCGACGCCCTGGACAAGGTCACGGGCGAGGCCGTCTACGTCGACGACATGGCCATGCCGGGCATGCTCTTCGGGCGCTTCGTCTCCAGCCCCCACGCCGCGGCGCGCATCGTCAGCGTGGACACGTCGAGGGCCGCGGCGCTCACCGGCGTGCGGTCCATCATCACAGGCGAGGAGCTGGACTACCGCCTTGGCCTCTACATGTCGGACAAGCGCGTGCTGGCCAAGGGCTTCGTGCGCTACCAGGGCGACCCGGTGGCCGCCGTGGCCGCCGACACCGAGGCCATCGCCGCCGACGCCTGCAACATGATCAACATCGAGTACGAGCCGCTGCCGGCGGTGCTCGATCCCGCCGACGGCCTGGCCGACGACGCGCCGCTGGTGCACCCCAACCTGCACAAGTACAGCTATATGAAGGGCGTCTTCCACCCGGTGCCCCACAGCAACATCGCGCACCACCAGAAGATCTACCGCGGCGACGTGGAGCAGGGGTTCGAGCAGGCGGACCGCGTCTTCGAGAGCAGCTTCCAGAACCCGCCGGTGCCCCATGTGCCGCTGGAGACCCACGCGGTCATCGCCAAGGCGCTGTCCCGCAACCGCATGGACATCATCACCGCGGCCCAGTCGCCGTTTACCGTGCGCAACATCATGGCCGTCTCCTTCGGCCTGCCCCACAACAACGTGCGGGTGCGCATCCCCTGTGTGGGCGGCGGCTTCGGCGGCAAGGCCGGCATCCACCTCGAGCCCATGGCGTACCTGCTCTCCAAGCTGGCCGGCGGTCGGCCGGTGAAGGTGGTGGCCACCCGCGAGGAGGAGTTCAACACGCTGCCCTCACGCCAGGGGCTCAAGACGACGCTCAAGACCGGCATCAACAAGGACGGCAAGATCGTGGCGCTCAAGGCGCGCTACCTCTGGGACGCCGGCGCCTGCGCCGACTACGGCGTCAACATCGGGCGCGCGGCGGCCACCGGCTCGGCCGGGCCCTACTACGTGCCGAACTGCCACATCGACAGCCTGGTGATCTACACCAACAAGGTCTTCGGCACCGCCTACCGCGGCTTCGGCCACCTCGAGGTGCTCTGGGGCATCGAGCGGAACATGGACATCATGGCCCACGCTCTGGGCATCGATCCCTACGAGCTGCGCATGCGCAACTTCCTCCGGCCGGGGGACACCACCATCACCGGCGAGCCCTTCACCGAAAACCACGGGCGTCCGGACCTCTGCCTGCAGACGGTGGCCGAGGCCATCGGCTACGCGGACCGGCCACAGGACCACAACCCGCCGGCCGAGGTGCCCACGGGCAAGGTGCGCGGCTTCGGCGTGGCGGCGCTGCACAAGGCGCCGGCGATGCCGGTGTTCACATCCTGCTCCTGCATCATCAAGTTCAACGAGGACGCGTCGGTCAACGTGCTGGTATCGGGCGTGGACTACGGCCAGGGCACCTACACCGCCCTGGCCGGCATCGCGGCCACGGAGCTGTCGATCCCGGTGGACAAGGTGCACGTCACCTTCGACCAGGACACGGCGACCCAGCCCTACGACTGGCAGACCGTGGCCAGCCGCTTCGCCTTCATGGGCGGCAACGCCGTCATCGACGCGGCCCAGGACTGCCTGCGCCAGCTCAAGGAGATGGCGGGGCAAGTGCTGCACGCGCGGCCCGAGGACCTCGTGTGCGAGGACGAGCTGGTCTACGTGCGGCAGAACCCCCACCAGTCGGTGCCCTACCGCGCCCTGGTCATCGGCTACGTCTTCGAAAACGGCAACAGCATCGGCGGGCCGATCAACGGCCGCGGCCGCTACATCGCCCAGGGGCTGAGCCACCTCAACCCCAAGGACGGGCAGGGCAAGGCGGCCATCCACTGGACCTACGGCGCCCACGGCGTGGAGGTGGAGGTGGACACCGAGACCGGCGACGTGGAGGTGCTCAACATCGCCTCGGCCTTCGACGCCGGCCGCGTGCTGCACGAGGGCCTCTGCCGGACCCAGGTGGAGGGGGGCGTGGTTCAGGGCCTCGGCTCCGCGCTGCTCGAGGAGTACAAGTTCGACGAGGCGGGCCGCCACATGAACCCCTCCTTCGTGGACCTCAAGATCCCCACGACGCTGGACCTGCCGCGCAAGGCGACCCAGCACTTCATCGAGACCCCGCAGCTGGACGGGCCCCACGGCGCCCGGGGCATCGGCGAGCACCCGATGATCTCGGTGCCCGGCGCCATCGGCAACGCGCTGTACGACGCCCTGGGAGTGGAGCTCTCCGAGCTGCCCATGAACCCCGAGCGGGTCTACCTCGCGATCAAGAAGGCGAGAGGGGAGTAGCTGATTCACCCCAAAACGGTGTGGTGATTGGCGTCAGCTGAACACCAGGTGACCGGGTTACCTGGTGAGGGGATGAGGGGATAAGCGGAGTTCCATGGACAAGAAACCGCACGATAGCTCCGACGACCTCACCGTGCCCCTGCCGCCGGAAAAAGACGACGCCGACACCTGCGTCATGGGCCAGAGCCCCGGCGGGCCCCCCACCGATCCCGTGGACGGCGACCTGCCCGACCGCTACCGCATCTCGGACCTGCTGGGAGAGGGCGGCATGGGGCAGGTCTGGCTCTGCCGCGACGAGACCATCGGACGTCGAGTGGCGCTCAAGGTGCTGCAGGACGACTACCGCAACGCCCGCTCCGCGGAGCGCTTCGTACAGGAGGCCCGGGTCCAGGGCCGCCTGGAGCACCCCTCGGTGGTGCCGGTCTACGACCTGGACGCCGGCGACGCCGAGGCGCCGTTTTTCACCATGAAGCGCGTCCAGGGAGTGACCCTGGAAGATGTGCTGAGCAAGCAGCGCGACGGGGACGGCTGGGCCTACACCGAGCGCCGCCTGCTCACCGCCTTCTCCCAGGTCTGCCTGGCCGTGGACTACGCCCACCGCCGGGGCGTGCTGCACCGGGACATCAAGCCGGCCAACATCATGCTGGGGGAGTTCGGCGAGGTCTACCTGCTGGACTGGGGCCTGGCCCGCATCCGCAACAAGGACGACGCGCCCGCCGGCCCCGCCCTGGACACGGCAGAGTTCGACCCCGGCGACCTGGCCGGCTCCCTGGCCCGGGGCGAGCTGCTCGGCACGCCGGCCTACATGTCCATCGAGCACATGAAGAACCTGCCCCAGGCGGCCGAGCCGCCGGCCGACGTCTACTCCCTCGGCGCGGTGCTGTTCGAGATCCTCACCCTGGAGCGGCTCAACCCGGGCGGGCCGGTGCTGCAGGTGCTGGCCCGGGGCATGGCCGGACTGGACGCGCGGGCGTCGGTGCGCGCACCCCAGCGCCAGGTGCCCGCCGAGCTGGAGGCGATCTGCGTGAGGGCCACGGCCAAGGAGTACGCGGACCGCTTCCCCTCCGCCCGCGCGCTCCACGAGGCGCTGGAGGCCTACCTCGACGGCGAGCGCGACGCCGAGCTGCGGCGGGACCTTGCCGCGCGCCACGCCGACCGCGCCGCCGGCGCCATGGACCGCACCGGCGACATGCCCATGGAGGCGCGCAAGGAGGTCATGGGCTCCATCGGCCAGGCCCTGGCTCTGGACCCGGGCAACCAGCAAGCCCTGGACACCCTGACCCGGCTGATGACCCGGCCGCCCGACGAGCTGCCGCCCGAGGTGGAGGACAGCCTGCAGCGTAGCTTCGAGGTCCAGTGGAAGTGGTCCGCCAAAGTGGCCGGCGTGGCCTACTTCACCCTGACGCTCTACCTGCCGCTGTTCTTCTGGCCGGGCATCAACAGCGTGCCCGCGGTGGCGGTCTTCTTCGGCCTGGCCCTGGCCTCCTGCGCCCTGACCGCCACCGTGGCCCTGACCCGGCGTCCCCGGGCGGGCATGGTGCTGGCCGCCATGGCCGCCAGCACCCTTTGCCTGGGCAGCACCATGACCCTCTTCGGCCCGCTGTTCGTCACGCCGGGGCTCATCGCCAACAACACGGCGGCCTACGTCATGCTCCTGCGCGGCTGGCAACGTGGGGTCACCATAGCCTTCGGCTGCGTCTGCATGGGCGGGGTGATCCTGGCCGAAGCCCTCGGCGTGCCCTGGAGCGCCTACACCTTCACCGACGCCGGCCTGGTGATCCGCGAGGGCGCGGTGGGCCTGGCCGTGGCGCCCACCATCACGTTGCTGGTCTGCGTCGCCCTGTCCACCATCCTCACCAGCGCGCTGTCGGTCTCACGGCTGCGCGACGCCCTGACCCGGGCCGAACAGCAGGTGCAGCTCCAGGCCTGGCAGGTACGACAGCTGATCCCGGCCATCAGCAAGCGCGAGGAGGGGGCGGGCAGCAGGGACCGACCCTGACCCTGGCGTTGTGCTTTTCGGGGACGGTCCTACGATCTTGCGCTTTTCGGGGACGGTCCTACGATCTTGCGCTTTTCGGGGACGGAGTTACGATTTGAAAATTAAAGCTTTGATATCAGCCATCTGAGGCTGGTACAGCGGGAAGAAGCGCTCTTTTGGGGCGTTTTGCCGGCCGCCAGAGCCGCATCCACAGCCGTCCCAGCCACCCCACCGCCCTGCCCACCATACGGCCGAACCACCACCGCTTCGGGGGACGTCTGGCCGGCAGCGTCAGCACCACGGCCTGCCGGACCGTCGCGTCATGGAGGAACCCGGACAGCGCCGAGTGGAACTGCTCCGGCCGCTCCAGGTGGGGAAAGTGGCCGCATTGGGGAAACAGCGTCACCTGCACTTCGCGAACCCGTGTTTGCATGCGGCGGGCGTGGTCCGGCGGCAGGATGCGGTCACCCTCGCCCCAGTACACCGCCAGGGGGGGCAGGTGCGGCAGCTCGTGAGCGTGGTCCAGAAAGTGGCGCCGCTGGCCGCCGAGGCCGATGACGCCGCGCGCCGTGCGGACCAGGGCACGCGCGGTGTACGGGCGGCTGACCAGCCAGCCCTGCCGCCGGCGATCCGCGGCGGAGAAGACCTCTCCGAGCTGGCGCATACCGAGGCGGGTGCCGGGGCCGATGAACGGCTGCACCACCTGCTCGGCCCCCGGCAGGGATAGCAGGCGCAGCCCCAGCGACACCTCCCGCCCCAGGCCGCCAGAGGCGACCAGGCCGAGGCGCCGCACGCGTCGATGGTCGGCGCGCAGCAGACACTGGGCCACGCCGCCGCCGAAGGAGTGGCCCACCAGGTCCACCTCGTCCAGGCCGAGGTGGTCCATCCAGGCGGTGGCCAGGCCGGCGTGCCAGTCCAGGTCGTAGCTGGCGTCGGGCCGGCCGGACAGGCCGTGACCGGGCAGGTCCAGCAGGAGCACCCGGTGTGTGCGCGCCAGCCACGGCGCCACGCGGCGCCAGGTCCACATCGAATCCCAAAGCCCGTGGAGCATCACCAGCGGCCGGCCCTGGCCCAGCTCGGCCCAGTGCAGTGGGGTTCCGTTGATCTGTCTCGTTGTGTGTGTTCCCAAAGTTTCCATGACAACGAGCGTGTCACATTGTGATTCAATGTGCAACAAAATGTATCACAATGTGTTACGGGGCAGGCCGGCAGAAATGAGGTAGAATCCGCCAACTGTACCGAAACTCCAAAGAGGACGATTAATGGACCGAACGTTGATCCACAAGGACACCTACCACGACTCGGTGTTCCTCATGGCGGTGTCGGCCGAGCTGGCGGCGGACTCCTCCCTGGAGGCGGCCCACGTGGTGCTCGGCACGCCGGCCAACCTGCAGCTGCTGCAGGAGCAGGGCTTCTCCCTCGAGGCCGGGCTGACCCCCACCGACCTGATCATCGCCCTGCGGGCGGAGACAGATGAGGCGCTGGACGCCGCGACGATCCGGGCCGAGGAGCTGCTCACGGCGGCGGCGCGGCCCACGGGTGACGGCGCCGAGGAGGCGCCGGTGGGGCTGGACGGCGCGCACGCGCGAATGCCGGACGCCAGCCTGGCGCTGATCTCGGTGCCCGGCGACTACGCGGCCTACGAGGCGGGCAAGGCCATGGACCGCGGGCTCAACGTGATGATCTTTTCGGACAACGTGACGGTGGCAGACGAGGTGGCGCTCAAGCAGAAGGCCAGCGACCTGGGCCTGCTCTGCATGGGGCCGGACTGCGGCACATCGCTGGTGGGCGGCGTGCCCCTGGGGTTCGCCAACCGCGTGCGCCCCGGGGCCATCGGCCTGGTGGGCGCCTCGGGCACAGGCCTACAAGAGGTCTCCTGTCAGATCCACCGGCTGGGCGGCGGCGTGACACATATCCTCGGCACCGGCGGCCGCGACCTGGGCAGCGACGTGGGCGGCGTGACCACCCTGGCCGCCCTGGACCTGCTGGCGGACCACCCCGAGACCGAGGTGCTGGTGGTGGTCTCCAAGCCCCCGGCCCGGGAGGTGGCGGACCGCGTGGTGGCCCGGCTGGCCGAGCTGGACGAGCCGGCGGTGATCATCTTCCTCGGCGAGCAGGGGCGGCAGACGCCCGACGGCGTGCACGTGGCCCACACCCTGGCCGAGGCCGCGGCCGTGGCCGTGCGCCTGGCCCGCGGCGAGGCGCCGGGCGGTGAGGCCGAGGCGCCGGAGGTGGACGCAGCGGCGCTGGCGGAGGGACTCGGCCCTGACCAACGGCGGATCCACGGGCTGTTCTGCGGCGGCACCCTGGCCTCGGAGGCGGTGCTGCTGTTGGGGCAGCTCGGCCTCGACGTGGAGTCCAACCTGGGCTCGGGGCACGAGCTGCCGTCCTACGAAGGCCACACCGTGGTGGACCTGGGCGACGACCGCTTCACCAGAGGGCGGCCACACCCGATGATCGAGCCATCCCAGCGCAACGAGCAGATCGTGGCCCTCGGCTCGCAACCGCAGACGGCGGCCCTGCTGCTGGACGTGGTGCTCGGCAGCGGCAGCCACACCGACCCGGCAGGCGCGGCCCTGCCCGCCCTGGCCGAGGCGCGCCAGGCCAACCCGGGCCTGGTGGTGGTGGCGTCGGTCACCGGCACCGACCTGGACGCCCAGGACCTCGCCGCCCAGCAGGCGGCGCTGCGAGACGCCGGCGTGGTGCTGCTGCCGAGCAACGCCGTGGCCTGCCAGGCGGTGGCCGAGCTGGTCTCAGCCCATGTCAAAGAGGAGGCAAGGTGATGGACAGCCCAAACAGAGCCCTACTCTCCGAACCCCTGGGGGTGATCAACATCGGCCTGGACTCCTTCGCCGCCGAGATCACGGCGGCCGGCGGTCGCGTGGTGGCCGCGGACTGGAAGCCGCCGGCCTGGGGCGACACCACGACGCTGGAGGCCCTCTTCCGCATGAGCCAGTGGCCCGACGCCGCGCGGCGGCGCGTGAAGGAGGCCAACGCCGAGGCCGTGGGGCGTCTGCTGGCAGCGCGGCCCATGGTGGTGGACATCCGCAAGGCCCTGGACGCCGTTCCTGGCATGCACCCGAAGCTGATCCTCCACGCCGGCCCGCCGGTGACCTGGGACGACATGGCCGGGCCCCTGCGCGGCGGCGTCATGGGGGGCCTGATCTACGAGGGCCTGGCCAGCACGCCCGAGGAGGCCGAGCGACTGGCTGCCTCCGGCGAGATCGAGTTTTCGCCCTGCCACCACCACGACGCGGTGGGGCCCATGGCCGGCATCGTCACCGCCTCCATGCCGGTGTGGGAGGTGCACAACGAGGCCCACGACGCCGTGGCCTTCTGCACGCTCAACGAGGGGCTGGGCAAGGTCCTGCGCTACGGCGCCTACGGCGAGGAGGTCAACACTCGCCTGCATTGGATGCAGGACGTGCTCGCCCCGGCCCTGCGCACGGCGTTGCAGGCCCACGGGCCCCTGGACCTGCGCTCGCTCATCGCCCAGGCCCTGCAGATGGGCGACGAGGGCCACAACCGCAACCGGGCCGGCACCTCGCTGGTCTTTCGCGAGCTGGCCCCACACCTGGCCGAGTCCGACGTACCCCGGGACCAGGTGGCCGACGTGCTGCGCTTTTTGCACGGCAACGACCACTTCTTCCTCAACCTGACCATGCCCGCGGCCAAGGCGGCGGTGCTGGCGGTGGCCGACGTGCCGTGGAGCACCATGGTCAGCGTCATGGCGCGCAACGGCACCGAGTTCGGCGTGCGCCTGGCCGGCCTGGGCCAGCGATGGTTCACCGGTCCAGCGTCGGTGGTGGACGGCCTCTACCTGCCGGGATTTTCGGCCGACGACGCCGGGCGCGACATCGGCGACTCGGTGATCACCGAGACCTCGGGCATCGGCGGCTTCGCCATGGCCGCGGCGCCTGCCATCGTGCAGTTCGTCGGCGGCCACGCCAGCGACGCGCTGCGCTTCACGCACCGGATGTACGGCATCACCCTGGCCGAGAGCCAGGCCTACAAGATCCCGGCCCTGGACTTCCGCGGCACCCCCACCGGCATCGACGTGGTCAAGGTGGTGGACAGCGGCGTGCTGCCGGCCATCAACACCGGCATCGCTCACAAGGACCCCGGCATCGGCATGGTGGGCGCCGGCCTGGTCAAGCCGCCGACGCGCTGCTTCCGCCAGGCGCTGGAGGCCTTCGTCGAACGCTACGACGAGGAGGCGCGGCCCTGAGCGAGACACGCCAGGCGAACCCCCGGTTCGAGGAGCTGCGGTGATGGCGCACCTCGTGGTGCTCAACGGCCCGCTGCGCGAACACCGCTGGGAGGTGGACCAGCGCCTGACCATCGGCCGGCACCAGCAGAACAACGTTCAGCTGCCCGGCGGCCTGGTGTCCCGCTTCCACGCGGCGCTGGCGCCCGCGGCCGGCGGCGGCTTCGTGCTCGAGGACCAGGGCAGCACCGCGGGCACCATGGTCAACGGCGAACGCGTGACCCGCCGGCGCCTGCAGCACGGCGACGAGCTCACCATCGGCGACGTGCTGCTGCGCTTCGAGGAGGCCACCGAGGACGAGGATCTGGGCGCCACCATTGAGGCCACCAAGCCCATGGATCAGGACACGCCGATGACCTTCGGCGCCGGGGCCCACGGCGTGCAGGAGGTCTACGGCGAGGTGCTGCAGTACCTGCTCACCATCGTACCCGCCCAGCGGGGGATGATCCTGCTGCAGCAGCCAGGCGGCGCGCCGCCGGCGCCGGTGGCCGAGCAGCTCATGGGCCAGGCCTTCAGCCCCGCCGTCACGACCATCGACAGCGACCTGGTGCAGCGGGCCATGAGCGGCGGGGAGGCGGTGTTCGTGCCGAGCCGCATCAGAGGCGGCGCCGACGTCCACAGCTCCATCCAGCAGGGCGACACCCGCTGCAGCATCGTGGCCCCGCTGCTGGCGGCCGACGGTCAGGCCATGGGGGTCGTCTACCTCGACAGCTGGGACGTCTTCCACCAACTCGACCGGCGGCAGGTGCAGTGGATAGTCGACGCAGCAGCGCCAGCGGCCAGAGCCATTGAGCGGTTCGCTGCTCAGGCCACCTTCACGGGAGAGGGTTCATGAAAGAGGAGCATGAGGTGAAGCTCGAGGAGCGGTACGAGGACGTGCGCGAGGTCGGCGCCGGCTGGGGGAGGACGATCCTCGCGGCGCGAGAGCGAGACGGCGGGCGCGATGTGTTGATCACCATCGGCCCGCCGCCAGGGCGCATGGACAGCGCCCAGCGAGAGCGAGAGCTGCGCCGGGAGGCGGCGGTGCTCGCCCGCCTGGACCACGAGCAGATCGAGCGCTTGCGCGAGCAGGGCGTCACCGACGACGGACGCTTCTACTTCACGGTGGACCGCCTGGAGACCGAGCTGCTCTCCCGGCTGTTGGCCGACGAGGGGGCGCTGGCGCCGGCGGTGGCGCTGGAGATCATGTACCTCGCCCTGGACGGCCTGGTGGCGATGCACGAGGCGGGGGTCGTACACCGGGACATCTGCCCGGCGACGATCTCCCTCGTGGAGGGGGAGGAGGAGGAGCAGCAGGTGATGCTCGGGGCGCAGAAGGCCCGGGTGCTGGACACCTCGGGGGCCGGGGAGGGCGAGAGCGCGCTGGAGCGCCTGGGGGCCACCATGGGCCGACCGCGCTACCTGGCGCCCGAGCAGCTGCGCGGCGGCGGCGCGTCGCCGGCGTCGGATCTCTACTCCTGGGGCCTCACCCTGCTGGAGTGCTTCACCGGCGCCAGCCCCTACGTCGACCTGTCCGACGAGCAGGCGCTGGCGGCGCAGAAGAGCGACGAGCCGGTGCCCCTGGCGGCAGACCTGGCCGCGGAGCCCCACGGCGAGCTGTTGGCCGGAGTGCTGCGGAAGGATCCGGCGAAGCGGCCGACCGGGGCCGAGGTGCTGCTGACGACGCGGGAGCTGCTGCTGCAGGAGCAGCTGCTCGGGCTCGGCTCGGCGGACCTGGACGTCCGCGTGAGCACCCTGCGCAAGCTGACCGAGCAGGGACAGCGCGGGGCCCTGTGGGCCATCATCAAGTGCCTCGAGGACTCCGCGCCCGAGGTGCGGTACTACGCTCTCAAGGCGCTGGACGTGCTCCGGGCCCGCGACGCCCTGGCCGCTGTCCAGCCGCTCAAGGACGATCCGGATCGTGAGGTGGCTCGGCGAGCGAAGATCACCTGGGCGCGGCTGGTGCCGAAGATGCTCGGCGGCGAGCCCTCGCCGGAGCCGCCGGACCCTCGGATGGATCACTACCTCGGCCCGGAGGAGATGTCGCCGGAGCCGCCGGACAACGGCGGGGCCACGGGCAACGACGGCGGGGCCACGGGCAACGGCGGCGGGGTCACGGGCAACGGCGGCGGGGTCACGGGCAACGGCGGCGGGGCCACGGGCAACGGCGGCGGGGCCACGGGCAACGACGAGCAGAGGCCGCGCGTGTCGCGCTACACGGACATCTCCTGCCCGCGCAAGATCAACGGCAAGGAGCGGCGGGTGAGCGTGGTGGTGCGTCTGACCGTGGACCGGCCGGAGCACAGCGCGAGCACCACCGCCCTGAGCGTACAGGAGCAGCGTCACGTCAAGATCTGCCTCGACGCCCCCGACTTTCAGGTGCTCAACGAGGCGACCCAGAAGACCTACGTCAAGAAGGGCAAGGACAGCAACCCGGTGACCTTCGACCTGCGGCCGCTGGTGGAGCAGAAGGCCGAGACCGAGTTGCGGCTGGACTTCTTCCAGGACGGCCACCCCCTGGGCACCGCCACGGTGCAGGTGGAGATCGTCGGCGACGGGCCCACCACCGCGGCGGAGCACATCGAGGGCCCCCACGTGGGCACGCACAAGCCTCACCCCAACGCCGTGCAGGCCGACCTGATGCTCTACGTGACCCACGAGCGCTACGCCGAGCCCCCCTGCCTGAGGTACACCCTCTACACCCGCGGCGGGCCGGACCTACAGTTCGACCCCGTGCCCTTCGAGGGCGACCCGCAGCAGTACACCCTGGACCGCGTCTACGAGCAGCTGGCCGACCTGGAGGACAACGTCGATCCCACCATGGACTCCGACGGCGCCGAGCTGAACCTCGACGACGTGGACGACTACACCCGGGACATCGGCCAGAACCTGTGGCGCGACCTGGTGCCAGCCGACCTGCAGCAGCACTATGCCGAGCACCGGGAGCAGTGGCAGGCCGACGGCGCGTCGCTGCTGATCTGCTCCGACGAGCCGTACATCCCCTGGGAGCTGCTCTGGCCCTACGACACCCAGGAGGCCAGCTGGGAGGACGCGGATCCCTGGTGCATGACCATGAAGCTGACCCGCTGGCTGCGGCGCGACCACCGGGGCGCGGGCAACCAGGGGCCGGCGCTGTCTCTGCAAATCAAGGCTCTGGCCTGCCTGGTGCCCGAGGCTGACGAGACCGATCTGGACGAGGTGGACGACGAGCTGGCCTTCATCCGCGGTCTGATCAAGGTTCACCGGCTGGCGGACCTCAGCCCCGCCGACCTGTCGCGGCGGGTGGTGAAGAGGCTGCTCAAGGCCGGCCAGTACAGCTGGATCCACGTGGCGACCCACGGCAAGTTCTACGGCTCCAGCCCTGACAAGGACTCACGCATCGAGCTGCCCGACGGCGAGCGCATCACGCCCGAGGACATCATCGGGCTCAGGATCGAGCGCCACATCCGCGAGGCGCGGCCCGGCTTCATCTTCAACGTCTGCCACGGCGGCCGCCAGGGCTACACCCCGTCGGGGCTGGGCGGCTGGGCCAACAGGCTGCTGAGCAACGGCTCGGGGCTCTTCATCTCACCCATGTGGCCGGCCGCGGACGCCCGCGCGCTGACCTTCTCCAAGGCCTTCTACACCAGCCTGTTCGCCGGCGGCACCGTGGCCGACGCTGTGCAGGAGGGGCGCAAGGCGGCCCGCACCAGCGGCGACCTGACCTGGATCTCCTATTCGGTCTACGCGCACCCCAACGCGCGGGTGGTGATGGAATAGAGCTCTAGAGCGATAGCGTCGCGCTATGGCGTTATTCTTCGGGCGCGAAGCCCGGGGGCAGCGGCTCCCGGCGGTCCAGCCAGGCGTCCGGCACCCGCCGCGTGGACAGGGCCACGATGCCGCCGACCATGGCGCAGGTGGTGTCGCGGTCGCCCAGCCCGGAGACCGTGGCCCAGAACGCCTCCTGGAAGCTGTCCAGGTGACAGGCAGCGCACCAGATGACGAAGGGCACCGTGTCCTGGGATGAGACGCGCTGTCCGGAGCCGAGGGTGCGGGCCGCCACCCGCGGCTGTGTGTCGGCGGGCAGCGCTGCGGCCTGCTCCACGCCCCGGCGGGTCAGGCTGGCGGGCGTGTGCTCCAGCACCGCGGCGAACAGCTCTTGCGGGTCGCCGAAGGCGCCCTGCTCCCAGGCCCAGGCCGCGGCCACGGCCACGGCCGCCGCGCCCGCCTCCCCCTCCACGTGGGCGTGGGTCACCCGCGCCGACCGTACGGCCTGCCGGCTCACGCGCTGCAGGTCGCCTGCGAGGTAGGCCCCCAGGGGTGCCACCCTCATGGCAGCGCCGTTGCCGAAGGAGCCCTGTCCGTCGAAGAGAGAGGTGGCCGCCTCCTCCCACGGGGCGCCGAGCGATAGCTGCTGCAGCAGGTCGTGGGCCGCGCCGCCGTACCCCCGGCCCGGGTCCTCCACGTAGCGCCGGGCCATGTGCCGGGCCAGCGCGTCGGCGTCCAGCGACCGCTGCTCGTCCAGAGTCTGGACGACGGACAACGCCATGGCCGTGTCGTCAGTGTAGCGCCACGAGCCCGGCGGCAGGTCCCGGGCCTCGATGGCCTGCAGGACTCGCCCCTCGGGCCCGAAGAACCGCTCCCCCAGGGCGTCACCCACGGACAGGCCGGCCAGCGAGAGGCGTGCCCGCTGGCCGGCGTCGAGATCGCCTTGCAATTCCAAGGCGGCGCCTACTTCTTCGCCTTGGGCTTGGCGGCCTTGGCCTTCTTGGCCTTCGGTTTAACGGCAATGGCCTTCTTGGCCTTCTCGGCCTTCTTGGCCTTCTTGGCCTTCTGGGCCTTGGCGGCCTTGGCGGCCTTGGCGGCCTTGGCGTGCACCTTCTTGTGGTGCGCCTTCTTGTCGATACCGGCAACGTCGCCGAAGCGAGTCTTCGGCATGCGGGCCTTCTTCCGCTTCAGCTTCTTGTACTCGTCGTCGTCCACGAAGGCCACGATACGGCTGATACACGACTCGCCGTCGACGAAGCGCCAGGGGAAGCAGCCGATGGTCACGCGCTTGCCGAGCAGCAGGTCGATGTCGCCGCCCAGGCACTCGGCGTGGATGATGTGGTGGTTGAACAGCTCGATATGCATCAGCTGGTACTTGGAGTCGTCGAAGATCTCCTCCAGCGGCTTGCCGTACTTTTCGCGCATGTGCGCGTCGCACTCCTTGGCCTGGCGCGGGCACCAGCCGCGGATGGCGGTGTTGAAGGGGTGGTCCGCGCTGCCGCAGTCCACGCCGATCCACTTGATCTTGCGCTTGCGGGCCCAGCGGGCGAACTCGCGATCGGGGCCGGGGTGCTTGAGCATATAGCGCATCTCGTCAGCCGTGGGCTGGTCCCAGCCATAGTGGTGGTAGCCGGTGTGGATGATCAGGATGTCGCCGTCGTGCACGTCGGCGTTCCGCTCGATCATCTCCGAGGTGTAGATGTCGTAGTCGCCGACCTCGTGAGAGATGTCCACCACCACGCCCTCGGAGATGAGGTAGTCGTTGAGCTCCAGGCTGGCGATGTCCTTGCCAGGCGTGTAGAAGTGAATCTCGCCGTCGAGGTGCGTGCCCACATGGTTGGAGTGGGTCAGCAACTGTCCGTTGGCGCCGTTGGGTGCCAGGCGCTTGAAGTACTTCACCTGCAGGGGTTCGTAGGTGGGCCACGCGGGTGTTCCGATGCCGAGGGGGACGGTCAGGTCGATGGCTTTCATGGATCTCTCCTTGTTTTGTGCTCTTGGGGTATGCGGGAATATAGCTCACTCGCCAGAAAAAAAAGAGCGGCGCTTTGGCAGAACCCGGCGTTTCGCGGCTGGCTCCCCGTGACCGCTGAGCGCCCCGAGGAGACGGAGGAGAACCTCCGTGGCGAACCGAAGCGTTGGCCTAGGCGCGCAGACGTGGACGACGAGCGTCACCGCGAATGCTTCACGCCGGGCGAGGCCATTGCTGCCAAAGCGCCGCCGGGCAGCCCGGACGAGCCGGGCCCCCAGAAGCTATGTCCTTTCTAGTGCTCGTGCTCGGTTACTGCTTCGAGGACGAGTTCTGCTGGTGACGGATGAACGTCGGGATCTCCCACTCGCTCTCCTCCGCCAGCTGCAGGCCAGGGTGTACCCCGGGCACCTGCTGTGGTCCTGTGGTCGTGCGCTGAATGGGCGGCCTCCGCCGGGGCTTCTTGGTGGCCTCGGCCGCGTCGGCCTGCTCCTTGGCATAGGCGAAGGCGGCCTGCTTGACCGGGCGCTTGGGGGTCGCCGCGCGCTGATCCTCGGCTGCCTTGCGGGCCTTGGTGGGGCGGGCCGGCGGAGCGCTCTTCTTCGGCTTCCTCGCCTTGGGCGGCTCGGCCTTGCGGCGCTCCGGCGCCGGCTTCTCCTTGGCCTGTGGGATGGTCTTGATCTGAGGCACCTCGGAGACCGTCGGCAGCCTGGCGATGGCCGGCGCGGCCTGGGGCGCCGCCGCAGGGGCGGCCTCCATCACCATGGCCTCGCTCACCGCCAGGGCGGGCTCGGCGGCGGTGGCGGCAGCGGTGGCGACAACGACAGGCGCTGTGGCCTGAGCCGCGACCGGCGCGGGGGCCTGGGCCATGACCGGCGCCGGGGCCTGGGCCATGACCGGCGCGGGGGCCTGGGCCACCACCGGCGCGGGAGCCTGAGCAGTGACCGGCGCGGGCGCGTAGGCGGTGGTCGACTGGGTGGCGTTGGCCTGGGGCGCGCTCGTTTGCACCCGCGGGTTGGAGAGCCGCAGGTCGGCCGGGCGCCGCTCGGGCTGCGGCCGCGTGGCGGCGGCCTCCTCGGCCAGCTCCTCCTCGCGAGGCTTCCGGTCGAAGCCGGTGGCGATGACCGTGATGCGGACCTGGTCCTCCATGTTGGCGTCGATGACCGAGCCGAAGATGATGTTGGCGTCCTCGTGCGCGGCCTCCTGGATCAGAGTGTTGGCCTCGGTCACCTCGGCCAGGGTCATGTCCGGGCCATAGGTCAGGTTGATCAGGATGCCGGTGGCGCCCTCGATGCTGGCGTCTTCCAGCAGCGGGCTGTTGATGGCCTGCTCCGCCGCCTCGATGGCCCGGCGGTCGCCCTCGGCGTAGCCGGTGCCCATGAGCGCGCGGCCCATATCGCTCATCACCGTGCGGACGTCTGCGAAGTCCACGTTGATGAAGCCGTGCATCGAGATCAGGTCCGAGATGCCCTGCACCGCGTTGAGCAGCACCTCGTCGACCTTGAGGAACGCGTCCAGCATGGTAGTGGCGTTGCCCACCACGCCGAGCAGGCGCTGGTTCGGGATGGTGATCAGGGTATCCACCGCGTCCTGCAGCGCCCCCACACCCACCACCGCCTGCCTCATCCGCTTGATGCCCTCGAAGGTGAACGGCTTGGTGACCACACCCACGGTGAGGATGTCGAGCTCCCTGGCCACGTCGGCGATGACCGGCGCGGCGCCAGTGCCGGTGCCGCCGCCCATGCCGGCGGTGACGAACACCATGTCGGTGTCGGCCAGCACCTCCACAATGCGCTCCTTGTCCTCCTCGGCGGCGCGCTCACCGATGGCCGGGCTGGCGCCGGCGCCGAGCCCCTTGGTCAGCTCGGGACCAAGCTGCAGCTTGATCGGGGCCAGGTTGCTGTCCAGCGCCTGCAGGTCGGTGTTGGCGGCGATGAACTCCACGCCCTCCATGCCGGAGGCGATCATGGTGTTGATCGCGTTTCCGCCACCACCCCCCACGCCGATAACCTTGATGCGGGCCTGGCTAGAATCGTCGAACTCAAATCTCGGTGACATCTCTCTTCCTCCTCGTTTGCGTCGCGCCGGGGCCTCGATGGGCCTCACCATCTCCGCCTCTGCTCGACTGCTTTCGAAAAAACGAACTCGAATAAACCTCTCTCGCGAGAAAACGACCGGACACGGGCCCGGCTAAAACACTCTCTTGAACCAGTCGGTGATGCGCCGACTGACCGTCGGGCCGGTGCGTCGCTCCACGTAGTTTCCCTCTTCCATCTGGTGCACGCCGCGGAAGACCAACCCAACAGGGGTGGAGAACCGCGGGCTGCGAACCACGTCGACCAGGCCGCCGATGCCGCGCGGGCTGCCCCGCCGGATCGGAAGCTCGAGCATCTGCTCGGCGATCTCGGGCACGCCCTCCATGATCACCGTACCGCCGGAGACCACCGCCCCCGAAGCCAGCAGGTCGTGGTAGCCGGTGCTCTCGATCTGCTGGCGTACCAGCATGAAGATCTCCTCCACGCGCGGCTGGATGACCTCGCAGAGGATGCGGCGCGGCAGCTTCCGCGGGGCGCGGCCTCCCACACTCGGCACCTCGATCTGTTCGTCATCGCCGACCATGGACGACAGCGCGCAGCCCCACTTCTGCTTGATCTTTTCCGCCTCCACCGCCGGCGTCCTCAGGCCGGTGGCGATGTCGCGGGTCAGGTAGTTTCCACCCACCGGCAGCACCGAGGTGTGCACGATGGCGCCCTTGATGTAGATGGAGAGGTCTGTGGTGCCGCCGCCCATGTCGATGAGCACGACGCCGAGCTCTTTCTCGTCGTCGTGCAGCACCGCCTCGGCGCTGGCCAGGGGCTGGAGCACCATGTCGGCGACCTCGAGTCCGCAGCGATGACAGCACTTGATGATGTTCTGCGTGCTGGTCACAGCGGCGGTGACGATGTGGACGTGGGTCTCGAGCCGCACGCCGCACATGCCCTTGGGATCCTTGATGCCGTCCTGGCCGTCCACCACGAAGTCCTGGGGCAGCACGTGGATAATCTCCCGGTCCAGGGGGATGGCCACGGCCTTCGCCGCGTCGATGACCCGCGAAACGTCGGCGGCCCGGACCTCGCCGTTTTTGACGGCCACGATCCCGTGGCTGTTGAAGCCCTGGATGTGCCCGCCGGCGATACCGGCGTAGACGTTTGAGATCTCGCAGCCGGCCATCAGCTCGGCCTCTTCCACGGCTCGCTTGATCGACTCCACGGTGTTGTCGATATGCGTCACCACCCCCTTGCGCAGCCCCCGCGAGGGGTGCGTCCCCACACCGATGATATCGATGCCTTCCGAGCCAACCTCGCCGACGATCGCCGCGATCTTGGTTGTCCCGATATCGAGTCCAACGATCAATTCATCGTGCTTAGACATCTCGAATCTCGACTCCTAGTAGGTCCCCATGCGGACAGTCACTCTGTCCTTGCGCATCTCGTTGTCCAGGAAGACCACCCTGACCCGTTTGGTCTCGGGTCCGAGGGCGGCCCACACGGCGTCCAGCTTCTTCAGGCGATTCACGGTGACCTCCGCGCCGAAGCGCAGTGCCACCCCGTTGCGCCGCAGGTACAGCGATATGGCTCCGCGGGGGCCGACGTTGACCTCACTCAGCGGAGGCCGGTGCATACTGCGGTAGCGGTCCAGCGCCGCCAGCGCGGCCGTCAAAAGCGGCCGCGACAGAGCGGGCTTATTGATGAAGTCCATCCGCGAGATGCCGGTAATCACCGGCAACCGGTCGGCCTCGGTGGAGGTGGCCTTCTTGAAGATCTGCCCCTCCGTGTCCACCAGGTAGAGGTGGCCGATGAGCAGCAGCGCCTTGGCCTGGTGCTCGATGACCTCCACGGCCACGGTGTCAGGGTATTCGCGATAGACCCGCGCGTCCTTGACCCAGGGGTGGGTCAACGCCGCCGCGCGGGCGGCTCGCAGGTCGGCGGAGAAGATGTGTCGTCCCGCCACCTTGGCCGCCAGGCGCCGGATGTTCGTCGCGTCGGCGCGCCGGGTGCCCTCCACCCTGATCTTCTGCACCATGAAGATGCTCGAGCCCATGAGCCGTTCGTAGGCCAGGTAGCCCCCGGCGCCTGCCGCGCAGAGCACCGCGCCGACTCCTGCCACCTGGGCGGCGAAGATGACAGACGCCAGCGATCGCTGGCCCACAGCGCGCAAGTCCAACGGCTGCCGCGGCTCGCCCTTCTTCTTCGCCTCCAGGCGCCGGTTCCCTCCGGAACTGAGCAGCCGCTTGAGGCTGAAGGAGCGAGTTATGGTTCTTCGCTTGTTGGCCATGGTCCGTCGTTTAACTCTTCTAGCAGCCCTTGAGCGCCGCGCCTTCGAGCAGCCGCTCGGCGAGGTCGTCGTAGCTCAGGCCCTGCAGCTCCGCCACCATCGGCAGCAGGCTGTGGCTCGTCATCCCCGGTATTGTGTTCGTCTCGAGCATCACCGGGTCGTTCTCCGTGTCCCAGCGGAAGTCGGTGCGGGTGCCGCCGCTGCACTCCAGCAGTCGGTGCGCCGTGAGGGTCTGCTCCTCGATGAAGCGCACGATCTCGGTCGGCACCGGCGCCGGCGCCAGGTAGCGCGTGTCGTCCCGCGCGTACTTTGCCGAGTAGTCGTAGAGGCCGTCGGCGGCCTGAATCTCCACGGTACCGAGGCATATGGCGTTATCGCCGTCGCCCAGCACGCCCACGGAGAGCTCCTTGCCCGGGATGTAGCGCTCTACCAGCGGGTCGCGGGCCAGCTCCAGGGCGGCCGCGATCTTGCCCGGCTCCTCGACGACGGTGAGGCCCACGCTGCTGCCGTCACGGCGGGGCTTGACCACCGCCGGCAGCCCGACCTCGAGCACCCCGGCCTCGGTGGCGGGGTAGCGCCACTCGGCCACCGGGATGCCGGCCAGCTCGTAGAGCCGCTTGGTGGTGACCTTGTCCATGGCCACCGCCGACGACTGGACGCCCGAGCCGGTGTAGGGGATGCCCATGAGCTCCAGCAGCCCCTGGACGCAGCCGTCCTCGCCGCCGGTGCCGTGCAGCGCGATGAAGGCGACCTCCACGCCAGCCTCTGTCAGCTGTTGGCAGAGGGTGCTGTCCGCGTCGACCTCGGTCACGTCGTAGCCGCGCCGGCGCAGGGCCTCGGCGATGGCGGTGCCGGTCTCCAGCGAGACCTCACGCTCCGCCGACGTGCCGCCCAGCAGCACCCCGATGCGCTTGTTCTTGAGGTTTTCCTTGGCCTTCATCAAGGTTGTCCCGTCATCAAAAAGTGGCCCAGTTCTCCCGAAACCAGTAGGACACCGGTTATCCACCCGCGCAAATTTTTGACCGCTTTTTTCATCTGAAAACGAGGGAAAATTTCGCCTTTGCCCCGCGAGGGTTCCGAAGGAACCGGCGGAGCGAAATATGATTAATCTTTCGCCAGGCTATCCAGCAACTGTTGACCTACCTTCCAGATGTCTCCGGCGCCCAGGGTGATGACCAGATCACCCGGTCGGGCGCGGGCCTGCAGCGCGTCCAGCAGGCCCTCCTTGGAGGGGCGGTAGGTCACGTCGCGGTGGCCGTGCTCTCGCATGGCCGCGGCCAGGGTCTCCGAGTTGACGCCATCGATGGGGTCCTCGCTGGCGGCGTAGATGTCGGTAATCAGCACCAGGTCGGCGTTGTAGAAGGCGGTGGAGAACTGGTCGAACAGCAGCTCGGTGCGGCTGTAGCGGTGGGGCTGGAAGACCGCCACGACGCGGCGGGTGAACGCCTCGCGGGCGCCGGCCAGGGTCGCCTTGATCTCCTCCGGGTGGTGACCGTAGTCGTCCACGACCATGACGTCCTGCTCGGTGCCGCGCACGGTGAACCGGCGCTGGATGCCGCCGAATTCCTCGAGGGCTGCCTTGGTCGCAGCGAAGTCGACCTCCAGCTCATCGGCCACGGCCACGGCAGCCAGCGCGTTGAGCACGTTGTGCCGGCCGGTCATCTGCAGCGTCACCGGCCCCAGGGGTTCGCCCCGGCGCACCGGCGTGAAGCGGGTGCGCAGGCCCTGAGCCTCGACGTCGATCAGGTGGTAGTCGGCCTGCTTGGTGGTGCCGTAGGTCACGGTGCGCTTGTCCACCCGCGGCAGCAGGCTCTGGACGTTGGCGCTGTCGAGGCAAAGGATCGACAGCCCATAGAACGGTATCTTGTTGACGAAGTCGAGGAAGGTGTCCTTGAGGTGCTCCAGGTCACCGTAGTGGTCCATGTGCTCGGGGTCGATGTTTGTCACCACCGCCAGGGTGGGGGAGAGCTTGAGGAATGAGCCGTCGCTCTCGTCCGCCTCGGCCACGAGGTAGTCGCCGCGGCCGAGCTTGGCCGGCGCGCCCAAGCTGTTGACCTTGCCACCGATGACCACCGTCGGGTCCATGCCCGCCCGGTCCATGATGGCCGCCACCAGGGAGGTGGTGGTGGTCTTGCCGTGGCTGCCAGCGACAGCCACGCCGTACTTTAGCCGCATCAGCTCGGCGAGCATCTCCGCCCGCGGGATCACCGGGATCACCTTGCGACGCGCCTCTTGCACCTCCGGGTTGTCCGGGCGGATGGCGCTGGAGATGACCACCACGTCGGCCTCCTCCAGGTTCTCCGGGGCGTGCCCCTGGCAGATGCGCCCGCCGAGCCCGGCGAGGCGCCTGGTGGTCTCGCTGTCCGACAGGTCGGAGCCGCTGACCTCGAACCCCTGATTGAGCAGCACCTCGGCGATACCGCTCATGCCGATGCCGCCGATGCCGACGAAGTGAATGCGCTGTACGCGGCCCTTGAACATCAGATCCATTGCTCTCTCCAGCTCATTGATTGGGGAAGAGACCGCAGAGAACGCTGAGTGTTTCTCATCTCAATCCTCTGCGCCCTCTGCGGTCTCTGCGGTTAATTGTTCGTTACCGAGGCTCACGACAAGGTCTGCCACGTCCCGCGCGGCGTGCGGGAACCCGCAGCCCGCGGCCGCGCGGCCCATCTCGTCCAGTCGCGACGGCGACGACAGCAGGCCCGCCAGCTCGGCCGCCAGTCCCTCGGCGGTGAGCGCCTCCTGGCGGTGCATCAGCGCGCCGCCGGCCTCCACGAGGTCCGCGGCGTTGTGCGCCTGGTGGTCGTGCACCGCGAAGGGGAAGGGCACGAGCACCGACGGCAGGCCCATGACGCTGAGCTCGGCGATGGTGGTTGCGCCGCTGCGCCCCAGCACCAGGTCCGCCTCGAGGTAGGCCCCCGACATGTCCTCGATGAATGGCAGGGCCGCGCCGTCGAGGCCCCCGTCCGCGTAGCGCCGGGCCACCCACTCATGATCCGCCTGGCCGGTCTGGTGCACCAGGCGCAGGCCGGGAACCGCCTCCAACAGCGCGGGCGCCGCGTCGGCCACCAGGTGGTTGACCGCCCGGGCGCCCTGGCTGCCACCGAGCACGAGCAGGCACGGGCCCTTGCCGCGGCGCTCTCCTCGCCGGGACGCCGCTGCCAGCAGCTGAGGGCGCACCGGGTTGCCCAGCAGGCGCGCCTTGCCCGGGGGGAAGTGATCGGAGGCACCGGCGAAGCTGGTGACAACCACCCGGGCCAGCCGGCAGAGCATCCGGTTGGTCACCCCGGGGATGGAGTTCTGCTCCAGCAGCACCACAGGCAACCGCAGCAGCCCTGCGGCCAGGACCACCGGCCCCGAGGCGAAGCCCCCGACGCCCACCACCACCGCTGGACGATGCCGGCGCAGCAGCGTCGCGGCGTGGGCCACGCTCAGGGGGAGGCCGGCCAGGGTGCGGGCGCGGTTGACGGCG
>PVBE010253082.1_pt1 | contig 23840 bp, 24 predicted proteins | sample 1631181 | NCBI WGS metagenome assembly PVBE01 (sample SAMN08397723, study PRJNA350692) | Marine metagenome, whole genome shotgun sequencing project. | isolation source: water | place: Pacific Ocean | collected 2012-04 | reverse complement strand
TTGATTCTTACGGAATCTGACCTCTTGTTCCGATTGCTTCTTTCTTTTATCATCTCCCATAGTTGTGTGGCGAACAGCCTGTATCAAAATCCTCTTGGTTTGATCGGCGAGAGCAGAAATTATTCCCTTCTCAATATCTTCATTTGCCGTGATCATTGCTGGGTCCGTCATATTATATGCGACATTATTGCCAATGACTATTCCCCATGCTCCTGCTGCATCTCCATAAGATCTCCACGGAAAGTTCCTTGGATCTATTCCATAGCCAGGCCAGTGGCGGCCAGTTCCATATGGTTCTATACCATTAGTGGGCTCTGCAGGTCCTGCAGGATTACAAATAGTATTTGCTGCACCAATAAGCCTTTGTCCACACAATTGATTGATTCGTGAATCAACCAGATCCAGTAGATGGGATTTATCATCACTGAATAAGAATCGATCCGAAGCGATACGTCCACGCACCTTGAAATAATCTATTCCTGCGAAATCGTGGGTGAGTGCAATTGGAGTGCTATGTCCATGCTTCTCTGGACGAGAAATTAACTTACGATAGTGATTCAATACATCAGCATATACTGCATCACCCTCTGTTTGGGCACCATCAGTAATTACCTCAGTATAATGGCTCGGGTGCATATTTGTGATCCCATTGCGTTCACGTTCTACAACAGCTGTTGCCAAATGCCAATGAACAGTGGATAAGTCTGCAGACTCTATGCCCAAATACTGTGATTTGAGCTCCTGAAGAACTCCTTGTTCAAACTGGGCATACGATATGGCCGAGGCAAGTTTCTGTTCACAATAAGCAAAATAAGCATCCCATATATCAAATGCAGGAGCTCGGTGGTAATTCACATTGTCATCGAGGGGCTGATCAAGTCCGGTCTCCCTGTCGGTGCCTCCGGAGGCATCTCTTAACAGATAGCCATGCACAATGACTTGTCTTACAAACTGTTGTTCTGATGGAACCTCGGATTGATCCAATCCTGTGGGTTCTTGATCGCCCTCAGCGCGGGCGCGGCCCAGGCGGTGACCCAGACAAAATGGGAGGGAATCTACAATTTCCCGCCGACCAACATACTCTTTTCCACGAAGGAATGCGAGTGCTCGAGACATCTTAACAATGGAATCCGTAAAACGGAATCCCAATACACGCGTGAGTAATGCTTGTGGTTGGAATGCGTCTGCATCAACGTTAATCATATTTCCAACAGTCGAACCCTCAATAATTTCTGTCACCGAGGATCTCGAAATATCTTCGAGAGGACCTGTGTGTGGATTATGTGACTCATAATCAACAAATTGAGATCCGCCTGGTAACTCATAGGTAATGGATGCGTTATCGGTATCGGGAGGAGTTCGCAACTGAGGCTTCTGAGTAAATAAGACTGATAATGTAGCAATATCTCGCAATCCGTCATATCCAGTTGTGACGCCTGGTGGTTGAAATGGCATGTCCTCAACAAAGGACCAAATAGATTTATCGCTTAATCCTAATTTACTGACTCGAAGTGAGCCACATACGCCCTCGATCATCCTAACAATAAGTTGAATGTCTGGCTTGAGACTTTTGGCCCCAGTATAACGATTTTTAAGCTGCGCGTTCCTTTTTCCTAATGACATAGTTCCAAAGAATAATTCAGTATCAATACGATCGGTAAATGCCAGATCATTTGCTTTCTGGTGAGGATTGGTATCCATCCATGCAACGAAAGCAGGGCTGTTGAATGTCTTGCCTCTATATTCTACTTCGCGCTCTGCAATCAATCCCAATACAGCATCCTCAACACCTGCTTGAGAACGATTTGCTTCATTAAAGAACTTAATTGGTTGAGTAACAATTGGTCGTGGTATCGGATCGAAAACGAAAGTCTGAACCTGTTTCCCTTCACGCGACTCGCTAATTTGTTGTATTTCCATACCATACAAAATCTCATCTGCTCTCTTGTCATTGTCAATCTTAGCAATACCAGTTTCTCGCAGCATTTCCGAACGAAGGAGCTCCAGTTGGTGTCCACTGTAGTTTCCAGTAGAATCCATTGAAACACGTTGATCATAAAAGAACTCCATTAAGAGCTCTCTAAACAGGAACCCATCATTTACTCCTGTGTCTGTGCAAAGGTTCAACGATAGGAGTTCTCCTGTGTATTCTCCATTCTTATCCTTTGCCTTTACTTTGTCTGAATATACATCATGCTCTAATACCCATTGATACATTGCCTTGCCGATCTCAGCAGTTATCTTTTCAGCGAATACAGAGGGATTATCTTTGCGTTCTGCAAAGTAGGCTTGAGGAACTAAATCGACCTCTTTACCACCGATGGTGGCTATAATTTTCTCAGGGTCATCTAATGTAAGTTTACCATCTACATCGATGGTAAAACATATTGGAGAAATCTTGGAGCGAATAATTCGTTCCCTTTCATGTTCATCATGTTCACCTTGGTCAAATGTTGGACGGTAATACATTAGTAACAGGCGTGCAAAGGTTTCCCTCTCCATCTTTGTTTTGGTAAGATTTGCTGTTGAGGTGATACCTCTCGCGCGACACAAGAATCGATCATCATAAAGATAAGATCCTGAAAACTCTGAAGTAGGATCCCAGACAGTGAATCTCCAATCATCCCATGCCTTCAATGTTGATTCATACTCACTTGAAGAATAAATTACATCGAAGGATTGTCCTCGAGGAAATTGGTGACGAGGTTTGGTAATATCTGGCACGGCCACATTCTCATTGATTAGGCCAGTTATTAGATTCGTCTTTCGTTCAAACTTAATTCGTGGAGCCCAACGAGGATAATCAGAGAATCCATATGAATTAGCGAGTAATATGGCGGCACAATTAATGACTGTTGTTTTCCCAGTTCCTGGGATTCCTGATAGACGGCATGTGCTATTCTTCATTAGCCACGCAGCAAAAAATGCTTCCAATTCCCGCGGATCGTCAAATCCGAACACGTCAGAAAGATTCTTCATTGCTGCTTGAACACCTGAAAGGAGGTCTAAATGATCTAATGCACGGAGTCGTCGGGTTGAGTCCGCGATTTCTGGCTCTAATAAATCTCGAAGACAACGCACCAAATCTCTACGCTCTACTCCTTGCCTGGTTGTTTGCGGTTCGATATTAGCAAGGGTTGAAAGACTCTCACCTAATACAGGAATGGAGTTTCCCTGAGGATCTGGTTTCGTGTCTGTGATCATACGAATGATCCGAGTAGATCGATCATTATCAAACAATAACATGGCTCCTAATCCTTTGTGAATATCTATGTCCATCTCAAACTGGGATTCTAAAAGTAAATCCACCATCCCATTATCATCCATAAGCTCCACTAATGCAGCAGGGAGGTTTTCCGATCGTTCATCGGCAGTCATTACCGACCAATCCTTGAGAAATACGGAATCTATGGCAGCTTCAGAGATAATTCCCTCATCAGGTTCCTCTTCTTCCTCTGGTTCCTCTTCTTCCTCGTCATCCTCTTCGACTTCATCGTCGACTTCATCGTCGTCCTCATCAGAAGTTAAAGCATTACCTGTTTCTTGAGCATCAAAGCCGAGGTCCAGGAGCGCAACGGCTACCTCTCCCTCTCCCATATCAGGATATTGATTGTTGATCATTGTTTCAATCTGGTTTGCAGCCTTTTGGTGTGCCATCTCTTCTGTGATGTCTCCGTTCTCAAAGTCTTCCATGAAGGCTCCCAACGCAAAGTCGGCTGCGTCTTTGAGTTCCCCCTTTTGTTCATCAGTAAGTTCGCTGTAATCCATTTTTTCACTCTCCAATTCCTGCTTGCTCTGTAACGATTGTTAGATGAATAAACTCATCCGTAGATCCAGGCTTCAACATTAAGACATTGAGTGTGCGTCCTTCCGACCAAATTAGTTGTTTGACACCTGGGACATTCCCTGTCGGTGCAGCGATTATATTATTCATATCTGATGCGCGTGTAACAACTCGTGCCTCGTTGATGAGTTGCATCCACTCTTTGGTAGTGTATTCTGAATGAACCTCATACACAATATATCCCCGTTCACCTTCCATCTCAACTAGACATGCCTCACCGAACATAGTGGATTGATTTCCTGTTGATGTCATGACGGTGCCTACGAACCGATCTGTCTTATCAGGAATCTCTACATGAGATTCCTCACCATCTGCATTCACAAATGTTACTCTCACACGTTCATACACAGCGTTCGCATCCAGAGGATACGCTTCTATCTTATTCATAGTCCACTGATCCTTATCCAGGCCCAATGGGAAGATCTTTTCAGGAATATCTCCTGGAATGTAAATGGTTTGAACACGAGGTGCTTTATCATCCGTTGGATTGATTCCGGAATACTCACTCACTGTCGAACTTGAATCTCTAAATTGAAGTTGTAGTCTTAATGACATATTAGGAGGATTCGCCGCAGTCCACACTTCTTTGGACTCATTCTCCCAATCAACTGGCAAATTAGCGAGAAACCTACCTTGAATAATGGGTGAGATATTTGGGTTTTCATATTGATCTACCGTAGTGAATACCTGCACACCCTGATTAGCAAAAATCAAGGACTCTTCAAAAATGAAATCTCCATCTGGATCCATACGAACCCCAGCCATCCCAAAATCTGGAACTCCATATACTAGGACGTCGGCAGATGCACCACTCTCAAATGATCCGGCCAACACACTGGAGGGAATACTATCTCCAATTGGGAGAAGCAAGTCCTCTGACTCATCATAAGTGGCAGACGCATAGCCTCCTGCTACTTCTTGTCGCAATTCATGGGCTATATTTGTGAAATGAGGAGAACCTCTTTGAGTTACTAACTCTTCCATTGTCAAAGCAAAGTTATTGTTGCCTCCACTCGGAGGTGCTAAGAACTTGTAAGCACCTTGATGAGTATCTTGCTGCAGGATATATTTCTGAACGACAGTTTGTCGTTGACTAGTTCTCAAAGCAAATCGTATCTTTTCTGGCACACTCGCTGTAGTCTCGTCAGCAGGATCACTCCATTGGATCTCCAGTCCTGTGCAGATGCAGGTCTTAGTTGAGAGTGGTGTTCCCACATCTGTGGCGTCTGCCTTTAGATTCATTTTCAAGAAATAGGGATCGCCATATATCGACCCCACATCATCTGTTAAATAGAAATATGGTTGCTTATTGGCTTCCAGAACTAGCATCATTGGGCGAGCCGTTCCATCATAATTACCATCCAAAGATATTACCTTACTATTGTCTTTGATTGAAACATCCTTTTGCGGGATGACTCCATTATTAAACTCTGGAGAGAGTAATATGTAAATTGGCTCTACGGCGGGATAAAACACTCCTGGGCTATCGCTTGTCTCATGCGGAGCAAAAACACTCTGATCACGACGCGCCGAACGTAGATCCCATGTATTCTTGTTCAATCTGCGTGTGGCCTTACTTGGCTCTGGTAAATCACTAATTGGGGGTGTAGGCCGAGCCGGTGATAATAACTTATGACCTGATGCTATGCCGCGGAGGAGATCATCAACATCAACATCATCATCATCATCATCATCATCATCCGGAATTGTTGGGCTGGGAGGATTTACCGTTGCAGGATCATCATCATCATCATCATCAACAACAGTTGGTGTTGGTGGAGTTGGTGTAGTCGATGGGGTCGGTGGTGGGGGTGAGGGGATGTTCACAGGAATCAAGATCGAAGGGGTAGATGAACCACCTACCACCATGCTCGCAAGATCGAAATTATTTCCTCCCTTGATAATATCAATCGCACCACTCATTGAATGTTCATCTATCGGACCTCCTGCCATAAGGGCAGAATCTTCAGTCCACTCCCAATCTGCAGTTTGAGTAAGATTTCTTTGAGGAGCCTTCGCAGCCGTGAGAATCCCCATGGTTTTTCCTGCAGCACTCATCAGAGATCCGACGGTGTTCAATGTAAATGAATCAAGATCTTCTTCATCACCGAATCCCAAAGATTGTGAAAGATAGTCTCCAAGATTGGTCCCAGCAGGAAGCCATGAAGGAGCTCCTCGCTTACCTCCAATACGCTTACGTGCCTTGTCTGTAAAGAGATGCTTGTTTAGATTCTTTGATGCTGATGATTTAGCAGTCTGTGTTGCTGCGCCACTGGTGGGTTGAAACATACTTAGATCGAATGCCTTACTCTCCAAAATGTTGTAGATCTCTTGATTCTTGAATCCATACGCCCGAAGTAAAAATCCACTGAGGGCGAGCTCTCTTACTATGTCAGGCATAGTATAGTCTTCATTCGACCTGCTACTTAATGTTGGTCGGTAGGGTATTCAGACAGTGCGGCCCTCTTCACGGAGATTAGCAATAATATCTGCACGCAAATACGCATATGTTCGTTCAAACCAATTCAAATGTTTAGATAAAAAATTAACCACACGGCGAATCTCTGGATATGGAGAATAGCTGGATAGAGCTATTAGAAAATCTTTCGCTCCAGAGTTTGCCCAAATTAACAACCCTTGATCACTCAAAGCATGAATAAACTCTTCATCCACCATTAATCGCTCAAATGTTTGTCCTACTGGTGAACCGAGATCCCCTTGAAGTGGAATATAGTGTGGATTCAATTTTATGAAACGATCCGATAATTCCAAATAGGAATCTATCTCGATATTTCGCAGCCATTCAAGCCAACTTTCTATTCCGCGCCCACAATAAATAGACCAAATAGGATTTATCTCCACTTCTGTGGACATCATCCTCCCACCGCTACCCAGACCTTCACTTTATTTCCTTTGTGATTTTCACGAGTAGCATTGGAAATAATGAATCCAGATTCTACCAACCGCTTTCGTGCTGGTCGGTATGAAGATCCGTCAATCAAGAGTAGATTTTGTCCTTCCTCATCACTAAGTCCCCAGGACCCTGCTTCATAGATGGTCTCAAAGATATTTTTCTGATGTCCTCTAAGTCCTGTGGAATCAATCTTAGACAAAAGTTCTTCAGTAAATGTGGGTTCTTCAGGGTCTGGGTGATAGACATCCCATTCAGGAGATTCTGGAGGTTGTTCTGGTTCGGCTACAAATGAACCTGTTGGATTCCTTCCATCCATTACGGTGCTGGCTCCAGCATCGGCCATCAATTCATTTATTGAGGGTAATGAAAATGTAGTGGTTGGTGTGCGCGGTGCTTCTTGCCCCTTTGTTGGAACATATTCCGTAGCCGACTGGGGTGTGGGTAATTCGGCAAACTTCACTTGAGAACGCGATTCAACGATATTCTTTTCCTTTTTCATTTGGGCACTAATTTCATCAACCCCTAAATCAAAAGTCGGAATGTTTCCTTCGGTGTAATCATGAGTGCTCTCTCCATCAGTTCCTCCTCGATTGATTCTCCCCTGAGAATCTTGTGAAATTACTTTCTTCGGATCAAGACCTTGTTCTCTCGCCAGTTCTTCTATACCTGCAATTAGTGGTGCAGTATCTGGCATGAAATCCGCAAATGTTGAAAGTCCATGATCATTTTTTGCTACCTCTAATGGTTCGAGAACCTCCTCCCAATTAACGCCCTCTGCAAAAGGATCTCCTTGTATGCGTGATGATAGAGTTCCCTCTACGGTTTGTGGAATTGTTGGCTGCACGATCTCTGCTTCACCCCACTCATCTTCAAAATCATCAGATTCTTCATCCTCAGATCCTGCCAAAAATAGACTCATGTCTCCAGATAATTCCTGGGATGAGCGAATCTTATCAAGGAAATCTCGATCTTCCTCTGATAATTCCTTGCGCTTTCCACTAACATAATCCGCAGCACTCCTCACTACGGGACCAATATCGCCAATGAACTCCATTAACCCTGCACTTGCGCGTGCAGTAGGTGATTCAGCAATTGATTCACCTAATCCATATTTATCCAGGAGATTAATCAAAGGAATTACAATTCTTTCAGATAGGTCTGGATCAAGATTCAATTTAGTAGCAATAGCACTTGTGTCATCAGATCCTGTTAGAAGCTCTACAAGGGTCTTTGGCCCAGGTTCACTTGGTTTGGATCGCGTAGATTTGGATTCTGGAGTGCTACCATCATGAGATTCATCACGATCTGTGGCTGTGCGTCTACGATTAGCATCAGGCGTATTGGGAATGAGAACATCATCAAACTCCGACATAGCATACACTCGTCATCGTTCCTACTTGAACGTTCATGGCTCTGATAGCCCTATTCTACATTGTAGCCAGGTATTCTTCCAAACCAGAACGAATTGCTTCTACCCAGAAATCTGTTGGTGTATCATCAGAACCAGGTTCTCCTCGATTAGGTCGTTCGATAGCCTCAGATAATTGGCGCAAGGATCCTGAGATAAGATTCCTGATGAAATCCTTTTCACTACGGGCATTTTTGGATGCGGCTCCTACGAATTGAGATAATTCTCGAGTAAGCATACGCATTTCCCTATGTGTTGCCCCTGTGCGTGCACTCAAGAGAGCATACAAAAAATCAGATTCAATGGCGGCACTAATGCGCTCAGTCCTGTTGAGAGTATTATCGCCCATTAGTTCAATCATGCGAAAGAATTGCGAACGAAGATCATCCTCTCCAGGATCAATCCCAATGTTTTTCATGAAGTCCTCAAACTTCGCATCCAAAGCATTGTGTCGTTCGCGCGCAATCAGATCCCTATATCCAATAAGATGATCACGCATTTTTTCTAATCGTCCAATATCAATATCCATAGAATTGCCTCCTCAGTATTGTGGGCCATTCTTGAAGTTGAACTCGGATAAGAAATGTTCATTCAATGCTTTGCGTGCATCAAAGGGGGTCGGCGCAGGGATGGTGGCCGATTCAGCGGCTTTCTCCATGCGATCTTCGGCTCTTTTGATACTGCGCTCTGCCTCTTTGATATTGGATTCGAGCTCTCCAATACGAATGTTAAGACCATCTAACTTCTGCTTGTAGTGGCGATCGGTAGCCAACCAACCCACTAATGCTCCCAATCCGACACCAATTGTGCCTGCCATGACTGGACTCATTGAGACTCCCATAATAGAACGCCCGCGCGAGGATACAGTGCTACCCTCTGCTTTACTGACATTGCTACCCTCTGCTTGCTCTATCTGCGGGTGAGCAAATCCACGACGCTCCATTTCAGCATGTAGTGATTGAAGATCAGAACGGAATCGATCGTATTCGTCGCCACCCTCAAGTGGGGTTCGCACCATGCTATGAAAAACATCCATCAAATCGGCATTCTTCATCTCTGCTAATTTCAAGGCTCGCTTGACAGAAATCGTTTCTGCCTCAAAAGTGGTGTGAGACATAATAGGATTCGGAGTTGTTGCCTGGGGCTCTTGGTCGCTGGGTGTGGGGTCGCGCAATACAGACAATGCGTCAGCCATATCGTCTTCCTCAGGAACGAGACAATCTGTGATCTTGCGAAATCCACGGATACCCTTTCCTCGCTCTCCGAGCAAATACTTTCCAGGTCCTGTGGAATGTGCTATTCTAACTAGGTCTGATACAGCAATTGGCTCATTTGAAATGAAAACATCCTCGGTGCCTGAACGGGCTACTCCTTTCTGATACCGACGAATGAAGTATGTGCGACCTGTTCCACTCATGATAACACGTAGTAGGTCTTGCTACTTAATGCTGGGTCGGTTTCGGAGATTGACCGAAATGGGGCTGAATCGGCTCCCAATGCTCACTCCGGATCGCTATCCGGTAATTCATCCGAACCAATCATGTCCATAGCACCACAATCATCTATCTCTTCCTCTTCAGGCAATGCACAGCTTTCTGGTGCGATCCAATCTTTGTCAGTAGGAACCATGCCCTCTTTCTCGGCGATAAACTTGGCCATTTCAGGATCATGTTCAGGAGCCTCATCAGTCTCGAAATCCTCCATAGTGATATGGCCTTGCTCTACTGCGCCAACAGCAACACACGAATTGCATTCGTAAGTTTTCTTACGCTTGGGGAGGTATCCTCCGTCAAACTTGACATTGAGCTCCTCTAATGAATAATCCTGGCGAAGTCCTCGTGTATTGTTTGTAAGTCTGCGTGCCTCATTGTCCCACTCCTTCGCTAACTCCCACAGATCCGGATATTTCTCCCATAATGAATGCCAGGATCCGAGAGGCTGTTTGATACAATGAAAACACCCGAGACGATTGAAATCCATATACAGAGGATTTACCAGCTTGAGTTTGTCAAGATAATTGAAACAGTCCTCTTCCGACCAGCCCCACTCCACCAGAGGATAACGATTATTCATCGTTCCTGACGACTCTTTGTTAGTGGCTCGGTGGGCCTCATCGGCGGCGATTCCTACATAGACTATATCTGCGACCTTAGTCGCTCGTTGGATTGGCTTGACCTTCGCATCTCTCGCATGATAGCATGGGTATGCCTGGAAGGGAGCAGCTCGATATTGGCCCTCGTATTTCCCTCTCACCATTTTTCCATAAAAATTATCTTCCCATCCCTTAACAGGTTCCAATAATTCAATAGTGAGATCTAATGAAGCATAATTTTCATCCAGATATTTCTGAATATGCTCAATGTAAGCATAAAGTTCAGGAAACTCAAATCTTGTATCAGCAAAAATAATACGAGTTAGTGGATATTTCTTTGGATCATTCAATTCTAAAATCCGTAACAACATTGCAGTTGAATCCTTCCCACCAGAAAAACATACAACACCTATTCGGTTGTCGTCTGACTCCATGTATTTTGTAAGGCCAATCACCTACTTAGTGATCCGCTTAAATTAATCCAAATACACGAAATGCAATGAATGAAGTGATCACCAGGGCTACTAATGAAGTCAACGTTCTCAATAAACCTAATGTATGTGTGTGGTGAGAACTCCACCCCTCTATCCAATTTTCAATCCTACCCACTATTTCACGACCACAAAGTAGCAATCTTCTCATACACATGATCCAGATCATCAGGAACCATTTGTTCAAGAGCATTAATGGTATCAGTTAACTGTTCCATCTTCAGATTTTGCACTTTCTCAAACAGGTTTCGTTCACGAGCGCGTTCTTCATATCCCTTTTGTTCCAGATATTTATCTAATGCTAAGAGATCCAGACGCCACCTGATGCCGCCCCGTCTCTCTCGAGACTGTGCATGTCGGAACATCGGGCGGTTGCGGAGAATACCAACCACTTCGCGGGAGGTATATCGACGCGGTTTGAGTTGAATCATGTGGTGACTGATCTGTGTAGAATATCCATAACCACTATGGTCAAGCAGGAACTCCACAATATCGAGAACTAGTGTCTCGGCTTGAGGTAATGGTGTTCCGGCTGCCAAAAGTCGCACCCCTTACTCCTCTTCCTCTGGCTCGGGCAATCCTAATGCTTCACGAACAATAAGATCCTTTGCTTTAGTATACTCCTCTTTGGCTTCAATGAGTGCCTCATCCGATTCCATACCATCTGCAACCAAACGCTCCTTTGTCTCCAATATGAATGTCTTTCGCTTAGATTCAAAATTAAGTGATGCAACAATGGCTACATTTTCTGGAGAAAGCTCTCCTTGATTCTGATCATTGGTGAAAAGGTCATCAATCTCCTTACGGATTAAATTAGTATCTGGGGTGGAGACTTGAGTGAACTCTTCCAAATCTCCATCAAGAACTTGACCAGTTGCACCGATCCTCTCAATCCATTGTTCTGCAAAGTCTCGTGTAACATACATTCCTACACGGTCCCAAAATCTCACCTGTTCTTGCTCCTCTACGGCCGCCATAATGTGATGTTGTGGGAAATCCTACTTCAACCTTCATCATGAAATGGGAAATATGCGATCATTCTGCCATCTTCTAATGCCGCCAAAACGTCATCTCGTTCATTCACAGCCACGCCATCAACAAGAAATTGATGAGTCGGCCACAAAATATCCATCAATTCCTCCATCATCCGGATCTCTTCACAATGTTTCACAATCATTCCCTCCCCAGCAAATCCATAATCCACAAAGAGCAGGCTCTCCATCGGCATCTGTTTTTACGCCAAATATCCTACTGGTTGAAAATCCATAAACCGATCGCGCAGAATCGCTAATGAATCTGCCTGGACATTCCAATGGACCCTGATCATCTACCCAAGGATCCTCACCGAACTCTTTTCGCAATGCAAATTGATGGGCTACTGACATAGTGATTGGTGCCAGATGCACGCCACCATTGGCACGAACATATTTCATTGATCCAACCATGATATGCAAGCCATTTCCTGATGATGATGTCCTATACCAAATATGATGAGCACCAAATCTCCTGGAGAGCTCCTCTAAAGCATTTCTAACTAAAGGATCGTCGGCATTACGATCATCCCAATCAAAGGTAACTCCTGACATGGTATCTAATCCTGCAATCTCCTATTTCATGTGTGGGGTGGGGGGTGCGGGGGGGAGGGGTTATCTCGCAGCCATGAATCCCAATAAGCCCACTACAACGACAGCACCTATTCCTATGGATACGCCATGTTGTTGAAAGATTGACGATTCTGCTGGAGGTTGAGCAACCACTACTGCTTGCGCTTGTGTTTGAATGACTGCAGGCGTTCCTGGGGGATCTGTCGCAGTCTCTATGGCTACACACAATGTTCCATCAGCATTGAATTGGTATCCGGACTTGCACGCATCTCCACAAGCTCCGGTAGATGTTGTCTCTCTGTTTGTGTCATTGCATGTATAGACACACATTGATGGAGTAGAGATATAGCAACGACCCTGAAGATTAGTATTGCAGTCTGTCCACCCAGTCGTGCCTATGGGATTAGGATCTGGATATTTTGGATTCGCATAGTTGGCTGCCTCCGTGTCTAAACACGCTTTGGTTTTACAGAATGATCCTACCTTTGCTGCACCTGCTACACAATTACAATCGGAGAATCTCATAGTAGTTACTGCTGGATCACAATTCGCTATGTTTGGAGACCCACACTTACACCCTGTCACTGCTGGGTTGCATCCCAGGCTACTTGTAGCAGGTGGGGCCGTGCCGCACTCTCTTGTGTGCACTGTGGTGTATGCTGTCTTGAAGTCTTGATATGATGAGGTTGATTTGTTACTGGTGCTCACTACCTTTGAGTTTTTACACAGGAGAAACTCATCGAAAGACCATCCACACTTTGCTTGTGAATCTCCACAGAGATTTCCTGTGATTCCGTTGGAGCAGCCTCCTCCCGTTTCAGATCCGATATTCACAATGAATGCGTCGCCTGTTGCATGAAAGATCTTTGTTGATTCGCTGGATCTAAATAGTATCTCAGTAGACCCAATCTCGTTATCGAATACGCCATGTCCCAATACCATATGTAACTCTACTCCCTACATCTATCTAATCATTTCTCGTAGCCATGAGTCCTAATAGTCCCACAACAACGACAGCACCTATTCCGATCGCCATACCATGTTGTTGAAGTATTGAAGTTTTAGGAGTTCCCGTATCCACCGCTGTTTGCGATTGTGTTTGAATTGCTGGTGGTAATGCTGTGGATGGTATGTCTACACATAGTCCATCATCATTCATTTCTTGATCAACGTTGCACACACATGGAACATTAGGATCTGGACACACTGCATCTTTATCATAATTGCTGGCATTAACATCCATGCAACCTTTCCATTGCAGTCCATGCTGCCTGGCTAACTTTCTAATTTTCTCGAGAGCATTCTCCGCTGCTGTGGTGTCTGCCTTATTGTATCCCTTATGGCGAAGATTTGATCCAACTCGTTCCCATCCCTCATAACAGTCACAATCGTCATCATTAGTATCGCACGGTTCGCACGGTTTCCTATGAGTCAATCGGAAATAATGCTGCCCCTCATTACGAGTAGGGTTGCTCCTGTCCTTACAGGCCTCCATCTTAACAATATCATACTGGTGGCCGTCACCACCTTCGCAATCATTGAGATGTGTTTCTCTGTGACCTCCTTCAGTGGATTTTAGTGCATCATCAATGCAAAATGTCATGCCGCCAAACGAGAAATTGAAAACCTTGTTTGATTCTGAAGCTCTGAATTGTTTGGGAGGACCTATGACTGGGCGCAAGGTCATGGGAGGAATCCCTGATGAAAACTTTGTTCGTGCCTCCACGGTTCCATCAGGATTGGCTGTAATCTCATATCCATCTGCCCACTCCATGAGTGTGCGTGTTTCTCCTGATTGTTCAGATGTGTAGGGTTGAGTCGGATCGGTTCCAGCAGGATATGAAGAATATGGAGTTCCAGCCGCATTAGGCCCTGATGGAGCTCCAAAAAACCGTTGGCTGCGTGCCGCCATGTTGATTATTAGCACACACCGCTATCTAAGGACTCCCTCAGACTACGACTTTCTTTTTCTTCTTCATTTTCATTGCTGCGACCGCGCCTACGACAACGATCCCACCAACAGCAATTATTGGAATGAGTTTACTCTTTTTGGTGGATGACTGGACAGGTGTTACCGTCGCAGTTCCACTCGTGCTGCCTGAGCCAGTTCCAGCATCTGGATTTGTTCCTCCTGAGGTATCGACTACTGGAACACAAGTTCCTGTTGCATCCTCCTCAAATCCACTCACGCAGCCTGCAGCACAGGATCCATCAGAACCTGTATTGCTATTTGCGTCAGCACACATTTCAACAGGGTTGGCCCAATTGATGTAGTATTCTGCATCGGCTCCATTGTATGTGGTTTTGACACCACCGGCAGTTACATGGTGCATCCTGTCATCAGTTCCGCTACGGTAGAATGAATCACCAGGTCCCAGTGTAACCCATGAACTCGGCATTGCGCCTGCTCCAGGTCCTGTAATCTTTACTTTGATAGCGTGGGTGCCTTTGGTAGTGAAATGAAATCCTTTGGACGCATATCCTTTGAGAGTCTTTTCAGGAGTGACTCCTAAATCTGTGACGCTGAATCTACTAAATGCTTCTGGGTGATAATCAATTAATGTATCCAAATCAGGTTCAGCAGCATAGGATCTGAACGCTGCTGGAGTAGATCCATGATAAGAATCGAAGACGCTATGTCCGAACATGAATATATCTCGCCCATACAACTACCTAAAGACTACGGCGATTGATTATGTAAAGAGGTGATGGCTGTATTTGACCTGCAATGTGTTTATTGTGCTTGATCATACTCCTGAGCGTTTCCTGAGGATGATAACCAGCCTCCCCTCGTTTAGGAATCCACTTCAGTGTTTCTTCAGTAACGATCTCTCGGATTGTATAGTAAATGTCTGACTCGTCCTCCACATCTCCCCATATCTCAAACAGCCCTGGTGTATATTGAACGCACCAATAAAATGGATCCTCGGAGGAGTCCCATGGATATTCACTCATCCATAAGGTTTCATTGAAGAGATCCAAAAAGACCTCTGGATTATTCTCCCAGTTGCTTAAGTTGGTAGCTGCTCGCTCTGGATCGGCTGCAATTCCCCACATGTTGCCCCAGGAGCCATCAGTGCCCTCTGTTATTTCTCGTGAGAGCCCACATAATTCTTCATAACCAGCAAGATCTTTGAGAGATTTCAAAAAAGATGGAAAATATCTCTTATTTCCTGCGAGCTCCGCCCAATCTCCCTCGTGGAAACGGGAATGGCTTGCTAATGCCTTGAGTGTGCTCCAAACTACCTGCATTATTCCTCCTCTCCATACAATACCTTCACTGCTACGCGCGTGAGGAGAGAATCATTACCTCCGATTCTCCACAGAATCCAACGAACGAAAATAACCAGCAAGATCCCTTGTATGGCTCCTATGATCGAAAGTGCCATCAGCCACCACAAAACTACATCATCCATTGTCGATCCTCCAATTCATGATAGGCCACGCTCCAAATCCGAGAGCATTCTCTGTCTCTTTAATGGTGTATGTTGTAATTTGATATGCTCCAGATCTTTGATCGGTCAGTTCTATTGATCCCCAAATCCCTGGACACTTTTCTAAGGTAGTCTCAATAATTTCCGGACCGAAGTAATCTTCCTCCATAAACGCTTCAAACATATCTACTAATGAGGCGTTCTCGATCCAATCTGGTTCTCCCATCTCCTTAATGGCCATCCAATTGTCATTAATTGCGGTGCGGAACATATCGCGAGCATCATCTACATTTTTCGCCATTCCCTGTGCCTCCAATGCCCATAATATCTCTGACTCCCATTCAAGAAAAAAGTCATGAAGGGGGGTTTCATCAGACCACCACACGATGGTGGAAATATATGCTGGACCTTGCACCATGTATGCAGGTCGTGGTTGCCGCTATTTAGCACCTACGAAGCTGTGATCAATGTGGCGGGCGGGTGGAGCCCACCACCAGGAGACCAAAGATATTGAGAAAAGGTATTGAGTCGCTCCAGGCCCCGTGGCTCATACGGGACACGTGTAATTCCTACTAAATGGACTCCTTCGGTAGCACACAAGTCCTCAAAGTGTTTCAGATACGGCCTCTGCATCTCAAACTCGGATCTGAGTAATGCTACGGCTGGATTATTGACTGATTCTTCCCAATACTCCTTGCCCACATCTGGCACAATCTGATTTACGATCAGACCAGCCACTGGAATCTTCATTCCTTTCTGAAGCCAGCCTACCGTTCGAGCACATTCTTGAAATCCTGCATCGGTGGGGATAGACACCAAATAGACTCCAACCCGAGCTGAATCTCTCAAGTGAGCCATAAACCGATCCGAACGATCTACAATATCATCCAGAGCTTGTTTGATCGGATCCTCCTTTTTCTTGAATAGAAATGCTCCTTTCAAATTAGCGAGGAATCTCCTCATCCTCATGACTCTCAAAATGAATCGTTTCAAGTGTTCAGGCGTGGCCAGGGCCCGAAGTGTATGTCCAGTAGGCGCAGTATCAAAAACCACAACATCGTATGGTTTTCCATCATCGGGGCAAACTTCGGTTCCTTCGATTAATCCTAAGATTTTCTCCAGGGCGAAGTATTCATCCATCCCTGGGAATGCTGCTGTCTCAGAAATCATCTCTGGATCGAACCCTTCCAGGGATTTTCCGAATGATTCGGAAAGATATGAATTAAGTCGTTGGATGAATGCTTCAGCTTCCGTAGTGGTGTCCAGGTTTTGCACCCACAAATTATCATCAATTTTCTTCAGAGTTAATCCTATCGGAATGGCTACTACATCATCTGTGCTATGGGCAGGATCGGTAGAAACCAAAATCGTTCTAAGTCCTTGTGAGGCATGATACACTGCTGTGGATGCGGAGGTTGTAGATTTACCTACGCCGCCTTTTCCGGTGAACAATAATAGTGTTGGATCGGAGGGCATGGCATTAACTAGTAGCGAACACTGATTTGAAGGTTCGTTTATTCCCACTCTTGAGAAAACTCGTTAGGAAACTCGCATGATTCAGGACTCTCCAAACATTCCTCATCTACTACTACATCTCCTGTATCATCTTCCATGGCTTTACGAGACTCCTCTGTGTGATCTCCCAATACCGTAATCGCCACGGTTTCATTTTGGAGATAATGTCTTAGCGACGCCTGAATGTCTGCAGGCACTACGACTGCTATGATTTTTCGTTCCTGATTTTGAGTTTGCAGATCATCGATGTCTATCGTATATCGACTAATCGGCGTTGCATCAGAAAATACGAGAGCTCCATCTATTGTGATCACTAATCTGAAATCCCCTAAATGTGGACTCTGCCTGGGCTCGATAATTAAACGATCCAATCGCACATATTTGGGCACGGTGCAAAATCCCATCGTTTGGATTTCACATACGCACGGTATCTCAAAGTTCTCGATATAGTCTGCCATCCTTAACTCTACTCCTGATTCCGGCTACTTAATCCGGTGTGTATTTTGCATCATCTCAAGATTCGTCCACATCTGGCGGTAATTTGGTGGGATCCATGTCCTTCAGCAAACCTTCTATGTCATCAGGATCGATTCCTTGTGGCTCCCCACTGTTATCAATAGAAAGTCCATGTGCGTCCATGATCGCCCCATCTATGCCTCCAAGATATGCTGTAACCTGTGCCTTCCGGCGTCGTAGTCTACCCGATCGCTCCTTTGTTCGCATCATATCTCTATACTGTTGTGATTGTGATTCCATCCAAGCTTCAATCTCCTCTGTTTTCATATCTAATTGACCTATACCGAGATTATTGAGAATGCGCGCCTTGAACCATTCTACATTCTCTGGATTTACTCGAAGCCCTAAATTAGCCAACTTCACTGCGATCAATCCCTCCGATCCATCATAGAGAACATAATCTATCCACACTCTGCAAGTCCTTCCTGTCGTTCCCTTAACATAAATCTCATTATATGATGGCAGTCCTACTCCTGTGGTGATGGGTGATAATGTAATTCCAGGTCCTGCCAGATCTGTTTCAGTCCCTCCAATAATAAGACCATCAAGCTCATTTGTCATTAATCTTGATTTGTAGAGACCAGCACTAAAAATCTCATAGTTTGTTGGTGTTGATCCTAACGCACCCATTTCTACCTTCAAATTATCGCTCTGGTCGATGTATTGGGTAAAGTCCGAAGCAACGGAGACTACTCCCATCTTACCCAAGATTGATCTTCCAATAACAAACAGCCACTGATCTCGATCATTATCCCAATCTCCTGACATGATCACTGCATCCGCATCAGGAGTATCCAGAATCGCTAAAATAGATGATGCCATTGATGTGAATGCGCCGGTGGAGTTGAAAGTAAATGGGGCGATTATATCAGTAGTAGTGAATGAAAGACTGCCTACATCAAATACCAATGCAAATGCTGTGCGGGATCCAGCACTTCCTGAATATCCGAGGAATCCTCCAGCAATTTTGTTCGCAGTTCCTGCCGCTAGTTCCGCCTGTGCTGTTGCATTCGGAGCTCCAAATCGGGGTTGATTTCCAACAGTCCCTACTAATACATCTTGTGAATCTCTGGGTTGTAATGCAGAAGCAACTACTCCCTCAGGAACCTCGATTGTCCCTCCACTTGTCAATGTAGATTTGGCAATATCTTCCTCCTCTCTCGAGAAAGTCCGCATTTGTTGAAATCGATTAAGCCAGCGATCGGGAAGGGTTAATCCAGTTCCTGTTTCCCACGATCCTCCTGAAATGGCAAATGGTCCTATGGAGGCATCTGTTGGTTGTATTGGTAATCCAAAGCGATAAGGATATTGTCCTGAGGCCCATGCAGACTCTCCTGAATCATCAGATCCAGTCATAGCATAAATCTCTGCTTTGCGTGAGGCTCCATGTAAAACATTCTCAGCAGCAAAGAGGATGGGGGGCACATTAGTATTCACAATTGAGGATGTGATGATAAAATCTGATGTTGGCATTACATGTGAAAACCATGCTCCCTCTAAATTGTATGCAACTCCTAAGTCCTCCACAATGATATTCATATCAGTGCGTGCTGATAACACAACGGGAGGATTTGATGTGCTACCGGTTGGATCTCCAAAAGGAATACCTCCTACTGCTAATGGAGCACTATAATCAACTGCTCCTGCACCATCATCTTTCACACAATCTCCAGCAATTAGAATGGGTCCTCCCTCATCATACCCCTCCCAAGTTGGTATGAAAAGAACTGTAGCCAGATCTAAAAATCTCCGCGGATAATATCCTTGTGTCACTAAATTATCTGCAGCAGCAGGAGTCGTCAAGAATGGCAGGGGTGCATAAGATATGTTTGATCTTAGATAAGTATCCAAATCTCTGGCTCTAAATTGAGCAGGTCCTGGCGTATTATCGACATGATTCGCCTGCGTTGCTTTCCAAGTAAATTGGTGGTATGATTTGCGCTCTACCCCAAATCCGGCACCTAAAAGTGGACGCCCCGTTGCACCAACCAAGTTTGTTAAATAGACATCCCAAGTGATTGGGATGGTGTATATGGCACCAACATAATCCTGATCACTTAGAGCACCCTCTACGGAACCATCAATACGTCCAAATCCACAAACTGCAAATTGACTATAATTGTTAGCTGGTAATCCATACTCTTCATCCAATTGAGTAGACAAATCCTTTCCACCATCCACTCCATAAAGTCCTACGGTATCATCCGCAGCAATCTGAGCCGCAGTGCCTCCTGGACACCATTCATAAGGCATCCTCATAGGGAGGATCTGCCATGTTCCTAATTGAAGGGGACCTTCAAATGGACTATATCTACTCTTCTGGACCCATGAAGCATAATTCTCACTCAATGGATTTACCCATTTGAAGGATCTATTTATTGCTATGAATCCATCCCAGGCATAGTCGAACCCAGTAATCCCGTGAGGGTTGAGTAAAAACTTTCCCCTATAAGATCCGATGACTACATTTACCCCATTCATATCGAACACTTTGCGAATCCGAATATCAAACTCAACTGAATCTATCTCTATATCATCCCACCTTCCAACCATCGGATTGCTTCCGATTAGTTCTAATGTTTCTCGTGCTACCGCGAAATTAGAGAACCAATCTACTTGTCCGCCAATATCTGTTGCTGCTAAATCGAATGCCAATCCCATTTCAAACACCTACTACATTCCATGTTGTAATGTCTCCGCCATCATAGTCCTCTGTTGGAGTAACTATTGCATTCGCCAAAAAATAGGTCACATCCCAATTCGTATTTGGAGGAACATCAATAGGGATGTAATCTGTGAATGCTGGTCCAAATCCAGTAGTGACTGGGAATGGCATTGAACTCCCTGATAATCCGTCCGCAGGCCGATCATCTGGATTTGTGAAATATGAAGTAGTCTCAATAGTAAAATTAATGAATCCTCGAGGAACCCATCCTGCTCCACTATTGGGCCAGATCCCAGGAGTTGAACCTACATATTGAATCACAATGTATTCATCCTTAGCCGTTCGATTGCGCTTACGAACTGTTGCATTACCGATCCCTGAAACGAAAACTGATTGTGGATGCTTAGAAAGATCATCCAGACGCTTTGGAGGAAGCTGTCCCAGATCCTTTACTTGCCACTGGAATCCTTGGCGTCTCACGGGCATATTACAGCATAGTGTGAACTGCTACTTGAGTCATCTCCGCAGGGTTGTTCTGCTTAGTCTCCCCACCCTACCCATTTTGAAGCTTCCTCATCCCCCGATTCAGAGAGCATATCCATTGCCAGACAATTACATGGCGTTCCTTGATCCTCAAAAATTGACATGACTCCAGGAGCTGCTTCTTGGAGTAATACAACTCTGTTAATGAGATTTATTTTCTGCTCGGTTGGATTGGTTCCTGCATAATTTTCAAATTGAAATGGACTATATTCAGAAACTGGGTAGCCATCATCCGCTGCGCCGTCCCTGATCTGAATCAATGTTTCATAGGCGGCTTGACAAGTCCTCTGATACAGATCTTCTGAAATCTTGCTTGATTCAATGATCTCTACAACACAGTCCTTTAGTCCAGAGTCATCAAATGCGCGTTGACAAAGGCCAGTAGTTACTGTATTCCCCTCCTCGTCATCCACTCCTCGCATGAGTTGGCGTAAATGATAAAACGCTGATTCTGTTACTGCTCCAAATGATAGTTTTATTTTTCTGAGGGCTCTATTGATTTTGAATCCTCTCTCTGGTCATCCTTTCCATCCTCCTGTGAGACTGAAACGTCCTCTCTTATCAGGATCGTTGTCCAGTGCGGCCTCTTTGAAATTATCCTCACTCATGTATGGATTGGGAAGAGAGGAGTATAATTCCATGGGTAGTGATCCCCACGATAATGGTGTTGCTTCATAGAGGCACTCTCCAGGCCTCTCTAATGGAAATACCCAACATGCCTCCTCCACATCCACTCCGGAAAAAATCTCACGGGCGGTTTTGGCGATCGCTGTCCTGGCATCTCCATCTGCTGCTATTGACACATCCCACCCATCAGAAGAATCTTCATCACAATCATGAGCTTGTAATGCACACCAGTGGCAATAGTATAATCTCCAAGCTGTATCCTCATCTGTGCGATCCGGACCGAGCAATTCATCTAAGGCACTCTGAGGAGTTTCATTTCCTGCAGCATCTATGCCGTCGATAGGATCGACCTCTACGGCCATCCATGCTCGATGTCCCATGTTATCAAATGGGGCCGCCGACTACTTCAATTACGGCCTGATGCTCACAGAAAAAATGCTGCTATTATCGTTGCAGCCGTGTGGGGATCATAGTGAACCATACTCTCTAATGCACTACCGGCATCTTCTATCGTAGGAATAACGAAAATCGTGGCTACACCATCTGGCCACGGTGCTGTTGCTGGGCGATTCGCCGGTCCATCAGAAATTGCATAGATCTTATCATAGCCCTGATCAACCAAAAACTCAAGGCAATCCGCCATTGGTGTCGCTCCATTGGGCGCAGGGATTTCATCAAAAGATTTGTATTTCTTAGGAGCTACCCTGTCATCATCAAAGGCGAAAATATCACAAGTTATACTATCCATAGCCTGTGCTTTAGATGCAATACTCTTTGCTATTTGGATTGCGAGAGCACCCATTGGATAGTCTTTCAGGTGGTCACCTAAATCAGGCAGCTGCTGGGTCCACGCGATCGGATGCTCTGGATCTTCACTCATACTAATCGATGTATCAATGATGATAGCAATCTTAGTGAGCATAATAGAATGCCTTAATCCACTGTTTCTGACGTTGCCCATGATAATTCCTTATTTGCATTACTACTTAGTCTAACGGATGCTCTATGCCAGGATAGCCCAGCGTCCACTTGAGTGTCTTGATCACGCCGTCCAATGCTTTCTTGTTGCGAGCAGCATCTTTCATGAGATCCTTGTCTCCATCAGATTGAGCATAATAGAATGCCTTAATCCACTGTTTCTGACGTTGCTCTGCTTCGTATAGCATCTCCTGAATATCTGCCCATGATCGATCATAGGTTGGACTCGGCTGTCCCGCGGTAATAGGCATAAGGCCCCCGATGCGTCGCACCTACTTAACCCCTATTATTGGGTAGCCGAGTTCGTCGCTTCAGGACTCTAATATATCAGGGATGCCATCTGAGTCGTCGTCGTCGTCAAGGTGGTCGTCTAAGCCATCATTGTCATGATCAAACTGCCCTGTTAGGTTGTTTCCATCGTTGGCTTCAAACCAATCAGATAATCCATCGTTGTCATCGTCGGTGTCGGCCTTATCCCACAGCCCGTCGTTGTCGTGGTCGTAGCGATAGGAACCCCATGCGCCATCCACTTCATCAACATCGAGAATATCGTCGTTGTCGTCGTCGCTGTCTACACTATCATTCAAGCCGTCATTATCGTGCTCACTCCTTGCATCACTACCATTTGCATACACATCTGCGTAATTATCTATGCCATCGTTGTCGATGTCCATATCAAAACGGTCGGGGATGCCATCATTGTCGTGGTCGTAAATGTCTGTGTTAGGGTCGCCATCATTGACTTCTGTTTCGTCGTCAATTCCGTCGCCGTCATCATCATTATCTTCGTGGTCGTCAATGCCGTCATTGTCGTGGTCATTAGGTGAATCATCTATGGTATCAGGAATGCCATCATTGTCGTCGTCGGTGTCCAAATCATCGGGGATTCCATCACCATCGTTGTCGTTTTCACCATTTTGCTCTTGATTATCCAATTGCTGACCTTGTTGGGTGTCGGATTGCTCGCCCTGTTGCCCCTGTTGGCCGTTCTGCGTCTGCCCTTGCTGTTGCTGATTTTGGCCGTTTTGGTTCTCGCCGCCTTGGTCTTGTTGATCCTGCTGTCCTTGCTGACCGCCCTGTTCGCCGCCCTGCTGTTGTTGACCCTGCCCGTTATCCTGCTGTTGACCTTGCTCACCTTGTTGGCCCTGCTGGCCTTGCTGGCCTTGTTGACCTTGCTGTCCTGACTGTTGACCTTGTCCTGACTCTTGG
>PVBE011970080.1_pt1 | contig 23841 bp, 15 predicted proteins | sample 1631181 | NCBI WGS metagenome assembly PVBE01 (sample SAMN08397723, study PRJNA350692) | Marine metagenome, whole genome shotgun sequencing project. | isolation source: water | place: Pacific Ocean | collected 2012-04 | reverse complement strand
CAGGTGCATGAGTTGTTTGGCGCTGAAGAAGTGATGGCTCTGTTTGCCGATGTAGGCAAGCGATTCGCCGTCGCTCTTCGACTTGACCTGTTCCCAGACGTCTTGTGAAAGTACATCGCCGAGCAGGTAGTCCTTCCGGCTATTGGGCAACCAGTTCTGGCCGAGGACGCGTTTTCGGACCTGCTTGTCGAGGTCGATCATCAGGTAGTTGAATTCCGGATAGCGAAAATGGCCCGCATAACAGAATTCCGCCGTGCCGGCCATCGGCTCGACGATCGTCCGGACGTTCCGGCAGAGCTTCGTGGTTACGAAGTCTTCGACGCTGAAGTCGAAGGTGCCGAGGACGGCCGAGTAGACCTCGTAGGGGTCGAGGGCGTCGATTCCAGCGCGCTGAAAATTCGAGATGTAGTCGTAGTTCTCCACGAAGGGCGAGTCGTAATTCTTCGTCCAGCCGAATTCGCTGAAATCGTGGAAGCCCGCGCGCGCGATCGACTGCCAGAGCGCGAGTCGCCGTGACCTGCGGGAGGGCTGCTTGGATGCGTTCTTGAAGCCCCGGCGGACGCTGTTGTGAATCTGGGCGAGAAAGCTCTCGCGCACGTCGTCCTTCATCTGATCGAGACGGCAGACCCCCTGGAGTCGGATCCAGTCGGGCTTCTCGATCGCGCCGGATGCGATCCGGGCCAGCAGCCTCTCGAGCTGTTCCGGGCTTTTGGCGATACGCAGGGTTTCGGGAGTCCGCATGACGGGTAGCACTACCTCTACAGTTTCGTTGAGTCCTGCTTCGGGTCACCGCCCTCGGCCAGATAGTTTGTCAGGGATCGATGCACCTGGCGGGCTCGATCGCCGCGCCAGCCCTGGATGGCGCTGAGCACGAAATAGGCTTGTTGTTTCATGACGTCAGCGCCGCCGGTCCCGATGGCCTCCAGAGCTCGCTTGGCAGCGGTGACGACGACGCCACTGGGGCAGGAGCGCGTCACGTGGGTGATGGCCTCGATCACGCCCAGGTCGCGGTCGTAGTCGACTTTCTCCAGGGACACCGCGGATTCCTTCTCCGCGCCATCCGCCGATGCGCCGGCACCGGCGCCCGATCCATCGCCATCAGACTCGATGACGAGCCCCCTTCGGCCCTCGAACTCGACGCGATCAACCCCCATGGCCGAGACGGTATCGCATCCCCGCGATTTGCATCACATCGGGCCCCGATCGACTGTGCGGCGAGCAGGAGCATCGATCAGCAGAAATGACCCGGGCGGTGGTTCGGGTCGACGCCGATCGGTCTGCCCTTGGTGCGGTGCTGAGCGGTCGCAGTCCGCGCACAGGCAGTTCTCAACACCCACTCGCCCAGGGGAACGATCAGACCGGATTCTTCGGCCAGCGGAATGACGCCAGCGGGGCGGGGCTGACTATGTCCGCGGCGTCGCGTCGCCCGGGCCTGACGGGTGGACTCAATAGCCGAGATTCGAGGCGAGCCACTTTTCGGCTTCTTCGACCGCGAGTCCCATTCGCGCCGCGTAATCTTCGATCTGGTCGCGGCCGAGACGTCCGACGGTGAAATAACGCGCCTCGGGATGCTGAAAATAGAGGCCCGATACGCTCGCCGCTGGAGTCATCGCGCAGCTCTCGGTCAACTCGATGCCGACCTCGGGTGCCGCGAGTAAGTCGAAGAGTCGACGTTTTGGCAGATGGTCCGGGCAGGCCGGGTAACCGAAGGCGGGGCGGATGCCGCGGTAGCGCTCCGCGATCAGATCCTCGTTCGGGAGCGACTCGACGGTGTCGTAGCCCCAATCGGCTCGGGCCCGGGCGTGGAGCTTTTCCGCGAAGGCCTCGGCGAGCCGGTCCGCGAGGGCCTTGACCATGATCGCGCGGTAGTCGTCGAGATCCTTCTCGAATCGGGCCGCGAGATCCGCGGTCTCGCGACCGCTGGTGACGGCGAAGGCACCGATGTAGTCCGCGACACCCGCCGAGATCGGTGCGACGAAGTCGGCGAGCGAGCGATTCGGCCTGGCAGTCGCCTGGACAGATTGCTGACGAAGCATCGGGAAGCGCGAGATCTCGTTCGAGAGCTCCTGATCGTCAAAGAGGACGATATCGTCGCCGTCGCGCCGCGCCGGCCAGAACCCGTAGACGCCGCGGGGCTCGAGCCATTGCTCCTCGATGATCTCGTCGAGCAGCGCTCGCCCGTTTTCGAAGAGTTCCCGAGCAGCCGTGCCGAAGCGCGGATCGTCGAGAATCTTCGGGTACTTGCCCTTGAGATCCCAGGCAGAGAAGAAGAAGGTCCAGTCGATGAAGGGATCGAGATCGGCCACCGTGATGTCGTCGACGACACGGCGCCCAAGGAAGGCGGGTGTGGGCGGTGGAGTCGTTGTGAAGTCCGGCGCGGCGGCGTTGGCGCGAGCCTCGACAATCGCGAGCAGGGGTTTCTGCCCACGTTGAGCGTAGATCTCGCGGAGCTTCTGCTGGTCGTCGCGATTCGCAGCCATCAGCCGATCGCGGTGCTCTTCCGAGAGCAGGTCCGATACCGCGTTCACCGAACGGGACGCGTCGAGCACGTGCACTACAGCGTTCGAATAGTTCGGTGCGATCTTGACCGCGGTGTGCTGGCGGCTCGTCGTCGCACCTCCGATGAGCAGCGGAACTTTGAAATCGCGTCGCTCCATTTCCTTGGCGACCGAGGCCATCTCGTCGAGCGACGGTGTGATCAGGCCCGAGAGCCCGATCATGTCCACGTTCTCCTGGATGGCCGTGTCCAGGATCTTGTCCGCTGCGACCATCACTCCGAGGTCGATGACCTGGTAGTTGTTGCAGCCGAGAACGACGCCCACGATGTTCTTGCCGATGTCGTGTACGTCGCCCTTCACGGTCGCCATCAGGATCTTGCCCTGGCTCGAGCCCTCGACTTGTTCCGCTTCGAGATAGGGTTCGAGATAGGCGACTGCCTTCTTCATACTCCGAGCGCTCTTCACCACCTGCGGCAGGAACATCTTGCCCGCGCCGAAGAGGTCGCCGACGATGCGCATCCCGTCCATCAGCGGCCCTTCGATGACATCGATGGGTCGGCCCAGCTTCTGGAATGCCTCCTGCGTGTCCTCGTCGATGAAGTCGATGATGCCGTGGACGAGACTGTGCGCGAGCCTTTCCTCGACGCAGGCTTCTCTCCACGAAAGATCGATGACGCGCTGCTTACCCGGGCCCTTCACGTTCTCGGCGAACTCGACCATTCGCTCGGTGGCGTCGTCGCGTCGATTGAAGATGATGTCTTCGACGTGCTCGAGCAGGTCTTTCGGGATGTCCTCGTAGAGCTCCAGCGGGCCGGCGTTCACGATGCCCATGTCCATACCGGCCTGGGTGGCGTGGTAGAGGAAGGCCGAGTGGATCGCCTCGCGCACGCGATTATTGCCGCGAAACGAGAAGGAGAGGTTCGAGACGCCACCCGAGATGTGCACCCCGGGACAGCGTTCCTTGATCAGTCGTGCTGCTGCGATGAAATTCTTCGCATAGTCGGCGTGCTCCTCGATCCCGGTGGCGATGGCGAGGATATTCGGGTCGAAGATGATGTCCTGCGGCGCAAAGCCGGCCTTCTCGACGAGCAGCTCATAGGAGCGCTCGCAGATCGCGACCTTGCGTTCGGTGGTGTCGGCCTGACCGGTCTCGTCGAAAGCCATCACGACGACGCCTGCGCCGAAGCGCCGGATGATGCGGGCCTTCGCGAGAAAATCCTCTTCACCTTCCTTCAGCGAGATCGAGTTGACGACGCCCTTGCCCTGGACGCAGCGAAGCCCTGCCTCGAGCACGCTCCATTTGGAGCTGTCGATCATGATCGGAATGCGCGCCACTTCGGGCTCGCTGGCGATGAGATTCAGGAAGCGCGTCATCGCCGCTTCGGAATCGAGCATGCCTTCGTCCATGTTCACGTCGAGCAGGTTCGCGCCGCCGCGCACCTGATCGAGCGCAACCTCGAGGGCCGTGTCGTAGTCGTCGGCCTCGATGAGCTTTCGGAAACGCGCTGAGCCCGTCACATTCGTGCGTTCGCCGATCATCTGGAAATTCGAATCCGAGCGGATCACGAGGGTTTCGAGGCCGCAATAGTAGGAGGTGCCTTGACCCTCTTCGGGTATCGGGCGCGGTGCGACGCCGTCTACCGCCTCGGCAATCGCCTTGATGTGGGATGGGGTGGTGCCGCAGCAACCGCCGACGATGTTGACGAGCCCGCTCGTCGCGAACTCCCCGACCAGCCGACCCGTGGTGTCCGGCTCCTCATCGTAGTCGCCAAAGGCATTCGGCAAGCCGGCGTTGGGGTAGCTCGAAACGCAGCAATTGGCGATCCGCGCGAGCTCAGCTACGTGCGGCCGCATGTCAGTCGCTCCCAACGAACAGTTGACTCCGACCGAGAGCGGATTGGCATGCGCCACGGATCGCCAGAAGGCATCGACGGTCTGACCCGAGAGGGTGCGCGCGCTGGCGTCGGTGATCGCGACGGAGATCATGATCGGAAGCCGAACGCCGAGCGCTTCGAAGACTTCGTCGATCGCGACCAGCGCCGCCTTCGCGTTCAAGGTGTCGAAGATCGTCTCGACGAGCAGGATGTCGACCTCGCCTTCGACGAGCGCCTCGATCTGCTCCCGGTAGGCCTTCGCCAGCTGGTCGAAGCCAAGAGCCCGCGCAGCGGGATCGTTCACGTCCGGCGAAAGCGAGAGCGTCTTCGGCGTCGGGCCGATCGCGCCGGCGACGAAGCGCGGCCTGGACGGTTGCTCCGCGGTCCAGCTCTGTGCGGATTCGCGCGCGATCCTGGCCGACGCGAGGTTCAGCTCTCGGACGCTGCTCTCGAGGCCGTAGTCGGATTGGGCGACCGCGTTGCTGCCAAAGGTGTTGGTTTCGACGATGTCGGCGCCGGCCTCGAAGAAGAGATCGTGGATCTCGCGGATCACATCGGGTCGGGTGAGCGAGAGGAGCTCGTTGTCTCCCTTGACTTCGCTCGGGTGGTCAGCAAAATGGTCCCCACGGAAATCTGCTTCCGTGAGTCCATAGCCCTGGAGCATCGTCCCCATGGCTCCATCGAGCACCAGGATGCGCTCTCGCAGCAGCTGATGGAGGCTCAGGGTCCGTGTCTGGTGGGTGGGTGGGCGTGACATGGGAAGCTCCGTTCGAAGCCGCAGAGGTTATCATCCGTTCATCTGCATATCCAGATATAAACTTGACCAGTTGGAATCCCGAGGGGCTGCGCATTGCTGGGGACTGTCGAGGTGAATCCGGCTCGCATCGCTTGATATTGCTCCCGATGTGTCCAAGATTCGCCCAATTCTAGACCGACGGCAGCTCGATTCCGAACGCTATGCGACCAGGAGCCCAGATCGATGGAAAAACACAGCTTCCAGGCCGAGACCCAGAAACTTCTCGACCTGATGATCCATTCCCTCTACACGAACAAGGAGGTCTTTCTTCGCGAGCTGATCTCGAATGCCTCGGATGGGCTGGATCGGCGCCGATTCGAGTCACTCTCGAACCCCGAGCTCGGGGCCGACGGCGAGCTCGCGATCCAGCTCGTGGCGGATCGTCCCGCCCGCACGCTCACGATATCCGATAACGGAATCGGCATGAACCGAGAGGAGCTCGCCCTGCACCTCGGGACGATCGCGCGCTCGGGCACCCTGGAATTTCTGCGGCAGACGGAGCAGTCCGAGAAAACGTCGCCGGACCTGATCGGTCAATTCGGCGTCGGCTTCTACGCCAGCTTCATGGTGGCCGACGAGGTCGAGGTGATCAGTCGGCGCGCGGGCGAGGACAAGGCGACGCGCTGGCTTTCCGAGGGCGCGGGCGAGTACAGCCTCGAGGATGCTGAGCGCGAGGAGGTGGGCACGACGATTCGGCTGAGCCTCAAGCCCGTCGATGCCGGCGCGGGCCTGGACGACTTCAGCGACGAATGGGTCATCCGTCGGATCGTCAAGAAATTCTCGGATTTCGTGAGCTACCCCGTGAGGCTCACGCTCATCGAGCCCACCGAGCCCACCGAGCAAGACGCCTCGGACGCGGACCAGGCGCCCCACACGCTTCCGAGCCGACGCGAGATCGATGAGCCCCTCAACTCGATGAAGGCGATCTGGACGCGTCCCGAGAGTGAGGTGGACGCGAGCGAGTTCGTCGAGTTCTACAAGCACATCACCCACGACTTCCAGGATCCGACGCTGCGGATCAGCACGTCGATCGAGGGTAACTTCGAGGCCCGCGCCCTGCTCTACGTCCCCTCGAAGGCTCCCTTCGATCTCTACCATCGCGAACGCTTGCACAACGGTGTCCAGCTCTACGTGCGACGCGTCTTCATCATGGACGAATGCCGGGAGCTGCTACCGGACTGGCTGCGCTTCGTACGCGGTGTCGTCGACTCGGAGGATCTCTCGCTCAACGTCTCGCGGGAGATGCTCCAGCAAGATCGACAGATTCGAACCATCCGCAAGCATCTGGTGAAGAAGGTCGCGGAAGGCCTGGCGAAGTTCTCGAAGGACGATCGCGAGGGGTACGAAGCCTTCTGGGCGGAGTTCGGGCCTGTTCTCAAAGAAGGCTTGCTCGACATCGAGGAGAAGCGAGATCGAATTCTCGATCTGATGTTGATGCCATCCTCGCACGACGAAACGAAGCTGACCTCGCTCGCGGAATACAGAGAGCGGATGCCAGAGGATCAGGACGCGGTCTACTACATCGTGGGTCCCAAGCTCGACGTCCTGCGTCGCTCGCCGCATCTCGAAGCCGTCGAGGAGCAGGGCATCGAGGTCCTCTTTTTCTGCGATCCCGTCGATGAAGTCTGGCTCGGCCAGGGGGGCCTCGAATTCGAGAAAATTCCCTTCAAGAGCGTCGACCACGGAGAGGTCGAGTTCGGAAGCGATGACGACAAGGAAAAGGCCAGGGAGAGCCTCGACAAGGAGCAGCAGAGCCTTGGCGATCTGCTCCAGGCCCTGCGAGTGTCGATCCAGGACGAGGTCAAGGAAGTCCGGCTCTCGACTCGTCTCAAGAGCTCCGCCTCCTGCCTGGTGCTCGAAGAGGGCGATCTGTCACCCCAGCTCGAAGCCATGCTTCGCCAGGCCGGCCAGGAGGTTCCGAAACGCTTGCCGATCCTGGAGCTCAATCCCGCTCACCCCGTGATCGAGCAGCTGGGCAAGCGCTTCGAGGAGAATCCGACCGACCCGAAGATCGCCGACGCCGCGCAGCTCCTGCTGGGACAAGCGATTCTGGCCGAGGGTGGGCAGCTGGAGGATCCGACCACTTTTGCCGAGCTCGTGAACAAGATGATGGCCGAAACGCTCTAGAGGCCCGGACTCGTCCTCAGCCCTGGGTTGCGTCGCGGCCCGCGAGCAGGCGTTCACGCCTTTCGACGACGGGGTCGAGGGCTCGGGAAAAGCCGTCGAGATCGTCGTAACGGGCGCCCTGGATGAAGTCGGTGACGCCGAGGCTCTCGAGGGCAGCCAGCTGTTCGAGGTCCGCCGCCTGGGATTCGTGACCCAGCGCACCGAATGCCGCGACCTCGGGTTCGCCGCGGCCCGCATCGCGAAAGCGTGCTCGCAATTCAGCGATCGGCTCCGCCAGCTCGGCGGGGTCACTCGTCATCGGCATCCAGCCGTCTCCTGCACGGGCGGCGCGCTCGAGCGCGTGGGGGGCAGTCCCACCAATCCAGATCCGCGGCTTGCGCGGTCGGGGCCTGAAGACGAAGCGCTGCCCCATCGAAACCGTCTCGTCGCCCGGGGCATCGAAGGCGGCGTGGATGAAATCGAGGGTCTCGTCGGCGATGCGGCCTCGGGCCGTCGGATCGACGCCGAGAGCCCGAAATTCGGCCTTCATCCACCCGATCCCCACCCCGAGTTGGAGGCGTTCGCCCGAGAGCTCTTGGATCGTGGCGATCGCCTTGGCGGTTGGGAGTGCCGGGCGGTAGGGGAGGATCAGGACGGCCGTGCCGAGCTCGATGCGATCGGTCGCAGCGGCCAGCCAGGCGAGCGAAGCCAGCGGGTCGAGATAGCGTCCGCCCGATCCTTGGGTCTGATCGGGTGGGATGGCGATGTGATCGGGTACCCAGATCGTATCGAGACCGGCCGCTTCTGCGCGTCGGGCGCTCTCGCGCAGGACGTCGGCGCGGGCGGCGCGGCCCATCAGCCGCAGGGCGAATCCGAATCGCATCGTTTCGCTGCTCCCTGGTTCCGCGGTCGACGGGTCGAGTCGGGCTCGAGGTGTCGATGCGCGTACATGGACTTCGATCCGTTCTTTTGGCTACTTTATTTCGAAGGCGTCGCGTGGTGCCGTCCCTAACGGGTGCCAAGGCGTCCAGGTCTCGACCGGACTCCGAGCGAGTCCATCTCAGAGGAGCGACCCTGCAGAACGCTACCGAGGCCTTCGCGAACTCGCGAGCCTCGTCCTCGGATCCCCGATTCATTGAAGTGCGCGACGTGTACTTGGCCCTCGGGTATCGAGAGGTGTTCCAGGGCCTCAGCTGCCGATTCGCGAAGGCGCAGATCCATCTGCTGCTCGGGGGGAGCGGGACGGGCAAGAGCACCTTGCTGCGGATGATCGGCGGACTGCAGAGGGTAGACTCCGGAGAGGTCTGGGTGGCGGGCCGTTCGCTCGAGGGCCTTCGCGAGCGGGAGCTCGGCGAAATTCGGAAGGGGATCGGGATGCTCTTCCAGAACGGGGCGTTGCTCGATTCGATGACGGTGCTCGAGAATATCGGCCTCCCGCTCCGCGAACACACGGACTCCTCGGCCTCTGAGATTCGGGAGCGCGTGTCGATGGTCTTGTCGGCGGTGGGTCTCGAAGACGTCGTTTCGTTGCTGCCCCGTGAGCTCTCGGGTGGGATGTTGCGACGCGTTGCCTTCGCTCGGGCGATCGTGATGGAGCCGGCGATCCTGCTCTGCGACGAACCCTTTTCGGGACTCGATCCGCTGAACGTGACGCGCATCGAAGATCTACTGGTGCGTCTCAATCGAGATCTGGGCCTGACCGTCGTCGTCACCTCTCATCACATGGCGTCTTCTCTCCGCATGGCGGACCAGATGATCTTGCTACGCGACAATCGCTGCGTGAGCGGCACACCCGAAGAGTTGGCCGCCAGCGATGACGAGAGGATTACGGAATTTCTCGGCCGGGACGGGCGCGCCTATCTTGCGCGACTCTACGAGCTGCGAGATCGGGGCGATCCATGATGCATGCCGTTCGGACTCTCGGTGCGAAGTCGACGATAGTCGTCGAAAGATTGGGTCGCACCGCGACTTTCGGGAGTGGTCTGGTGGGCGCGATGCTGCGTCCGCCGAGTCGCTTCCGCCATTTCCTCGCCGCCCTCTACGATGTCGGTGTGCTGTCGGTCGCATTGGTCTGCTTGTCGGGCTTCACGATTGGAATGGTGCTCGGGCTCCAGCTCTATACGACTCTCTCGCGATTTGGCGCCGAACAGGGGCTCGGCGCCGTCGTCGGGCTCTCTCTCGTGCGTGAGCTCGGCCCGGTCCTGACGGGTCTGCTCGTCACCGGCCGTGCGGGCTCTGCGATCACGGCCGAGATCGGCGCGATGAAGGCAACCGAACAGCTCGATGGACTTCGCATGATGGCGATCGATCCGATGCATTTCGTGGCGATGCCCCGCGCCCTTGCGCTCACCCTGGCGATGCCTCTGTTGAACGGACTCTTCATCGTGCTCGCGATCGCAGGCGCCTATGCAGTGGGCGTCTCTCTGCAAGGGCTCGACGGTGGAGTCTACCTCTCGGGACTCGAAGATGCGGTGCGATTTGGAGATGACGTGGGGCAGAGCCTTCTGAAAAGCCTCGCCTTCGGCGCGCTTCTGGCGCTGATAGCGACTTACAAGGGACATTCGTGCCAGCCGGATGCGGCCGGTGTGGCGCGGGCGACGACGTCGACGGTGGTGACGGTCTCGGTCTGCATCCTCCTGAGTGACTACGTGATTACGGCACTCTGGGGCGTCTAGTCGAGGTCTCGGAAGAGAAAGGGTAAGCATGCGAAATAGTGCGATGCGCGATCTGATCGTCGGCCTCTTCGTTCTTTGTGGCCTCGCGGCCCTCGCGTATCTCTCGTTGCGGGTGGGTGGACTCGAGTTTGGTGGCCCCGAACGCATCACACTGCGTGCGACCTTTGACGATATAGGGGGTCTCTCCGTGCGGGCGCCGGTGCGCGTTGCGGGTGTCAAGGTTGGCCAGGTGTCGCGAATCGAGCTCGACGACGATCTGCGCGCCGAGGTCTTCCTCGAGATCGAAACGGGCGTGGGTCTCTCGGTGGACTCTGCCGCCGCGATTCGCACGTCTGGGCTGCTCGGCGATCAGTTCGTCGCCGTCGAGCTCGGGGCCGAGGACGAAGTGCTCAAGGCGGGCGAAGAATTCGCCTTCACGCATAGCGCGTTATCGATCGACTCGCTGATCGGTCGATTCATCCACGATGCGGGCCTCGGAGACTGAGCGTTTGGAGGCTCTTCGACTGGGAAGTTGGATCGCTCTGCTCTGGCTCGTGGCCGCGACCGGTGGTTGTGCGACGCCCGAACGCCCCGATCCCTGGGAGCCCATGAATCGAGGGATCTTCGCCTTCAACGAGACCCTGGATAAATACGCCATCGAGCCCGTTGCGACGGCCTGGGATTTCGTCATGCCCGAATTCGTCCAGACCGGGATTCAAAATTTCTTCGACAATCTGAATATGCCGATCGTCTTCGCGAATGACGTCCTGCAGGCCAAGCCGAGCTCGGCGGCATTCGATCTGCTCCGCTTCCTCTACAATACGAGCTTTGGACTCGGTGGCTTGATCGACATCGCTACAATGGTCGAGATACCCGAGAGCGACGAGGACTTCGGGCAGACCCTGGGTTATTGGGGAGTTCCCACGGGACCCTATTTCGTGATTCCGATCCTCGGCCCCTCGAGTGTCCGGGACAGTGCCGGACTCATCCTCGACACGGCCGCCTCTTCGTACGCGTATTTTACACCCTTCTGGTATCAGGTCGTCGGCCTGAATGGGCCCCAAACCGCCGGCGTGTCGGTCGGCGTGACGGCATTCGAGCTGCTGAATCTGCGTGCGGCCTACCTGGAGGAGATCGCAAGCAATCGCGCCGACGCCTTCGATTATTATGTCTTCGTTCGCAACGCGTATCTCCAGAATCGTCGCGCCCTGGTGAACGATCAGCTAGAGGCGCGAGCCGGCGAGGATGACGATGACGATCTCTACTTCTTCGACGATGATGACGAAGTAGACTATGACGACGTGGAAGATTTGGAAGGCGAGGAGGAGGACGATGACCGCTAGATGCGACGCCTGTCGAGGTGCGCTTCGACGCCGGATGGCTCAGCTGCTTCTCCCGGTTCTTCTGCTGGCCCTGGTACCGTCAACGGAGGTCGTCGCAGAAGACGATCCGGCGATCACCGAAGAGCCGCGCAGGTTGATCGACGAAACGGCGAAGCAGATCCTGGTGATCCTTTCGAACAAGGACGAGTCCGCCGAAAAGCGCATCGCGCAGGTCGAGGTGATCGCCTTCGAGGTATTCGACTTTACGACGATTTCAAAGCTCGTGCTGGCCCGGAACTGGCGCAAACTCGACAAGGCGCAGCGCGCGGAGTTCGTCGGTGAGTTCAAACGGCACCTGTCGCGCACCTACGGTGCGCGCCTCAAGCGCTACGACCAGGAACGCTTCGAGGTGACGGGGGCCCAGCTAGAACCGAGAAACGACGTCTCGGTGATGACGATGATCGTTGGTGGTCAATTCGACAGTGCTCGGGTTTCGTATCGATTGCGCAACCGGAACGAGCGCTGGCGCATCATCGACGTCGTAATCGAAGGTGTGAGCCTGGTTTCGAATTTCCGATCACAATTCGCGGAAGTCCTGAACAGCGGATCCATCGAAGACCTGCTCGCCAAGCTCCGGGAAAAGAACGCCGCCTCGGTCCTCGACCCCCAAACCACATCCTGACCCGCCTCCTCGCCTCCCATCAATCCACCCCAAGCGGGTCTTGCGCGCGCCCCGCCCCCCGCGTCTTCCCAGCGCGAACCCAAGCACGCAACCCCCGCGCTCACCCGCCGTCGCCGGGTTCTTCGGAAGCGGGCGGAGTCGCATCGCCGAGATCGTCCCGGAAACCTTCGGGCAGCACGACCTTCTGACGCCCACCCTTCTTGCCGCGTTTGGCGCGCATGCTTCGGGGCGGAAAGAGCAGCTCTGGATCGCCTTCGGCGAGGATCGCATCGAGCCCTGCGAGCGAATCGATTCGGATCAACTGATCGCGCATCTTGGTGCTGCCGGGGAATCCCTTGGTGTACCAGGTCGCATGTTTGCGAAAGGAGCGGATCCCGTTCCGTGGCCCCGCCCACTCGCAGAGCATCCGGGCGTGGTCTCGCATGGTTTCCATGACCAGACCGAAGTTGGGCGGATTCTCCGGCTGCTGTCCGGCGAAGACGGCCGCGAGATCTCGGAATAGCCACGGGCGCCCGAGGCAACCGCGACCCACCACGACTCCGTCGCAGCCCGTCTCGCGCATCATGCGAAGGGCGTCCCAGGCCTCCCAGATGTCGCCGTTGCCGAAGACGGGGATCGTCTGGATCGCCTGCTTGAGCTCACCGATCGCATTCCAGTCGGCCTCGCCGTCGTAGAGTTGCGCCGCGCTCCGGGCATGCAGCGCCACAGCGCGACAGCCCTCGGCTTCGGCGATGCGACCGGCGTCGAGAAAGGTCATCCAGTCGTCGTCGATGCCCATTCGGAATTTGATCGTGACGGGAACGGACCCGGCGGCGGATACCGCCGCACGCACGATCGCTTCGAGCAGCTTCGGTTTGGCGGGAATCGCGGCGCCGCCGCCGCGTCGTGTCACCTTGCGAACCGGGCAGCCGAAATTCATGTCGAGATGGTCGATGCGGTCCTCGTCGACGAGAAACCGAATGGCTTCGGCCACGTAGTGCGGCTCGACACCGTAGAGCTGGAGGCTGCGCGGGCTCTCATCGGGACTGAATTCCGACAGCCGCAGGGTCTTCTCGTTGCGTTCGACCAGGGCTCGGGCAGTGATCATCTCGGAGACGTAGAGGCCGGCACCAAACCCTCGACACAGGCGCCGGAAGGGCGCATTGGTGATGCCTGCCATGGGCGCCAGAACGACCGGCGGATCGGCGAGGATCGGGCCGATCGAAACTGCTGCAAACTCGCCGGGCGCGGCGGGCTGCAAGCCTCGGTTGATCTCGCTGACGTACCTGGGGTCCATGGGCGGGGTTGATACCCCATTTTACGGTTCACGGCGGGCATGCAATTCTGGCTCCCGATGCAGTTTGGAGGCAGCCAGAGCGCCCTCGGCGCCGTCTCCCGTGGTTGCCCTTGCCGCCGACCGCGAATCGCGATGCACTCTGGCCATGGGAAGTGGCATGCGAATCCTGCTCCTCGTCTTGCCCGTCCTGCTGGCGGTTCGGCCGATGGCCTCGGCCGAGGTTCCGCTGTTTGCAGAGGAGTTCGAGCGGGCCGATGTCATCGCCATCGAGAGAGATGGCCAGGAGCTCTTCGGCTTCGATTCCCTGACGGGTCGGCGCGCTCAGATCCGCCTCGAGATCGGCGAGGTGGTGCTCTTCAAGCAGGTGCGGGGACGCATCGGTCTGGTGCTCACCGACCGTCGTGCCCTGGGCATCGGCGCGGGTACGGGTTTTCAGGAGTTTCGATATCGGCTGCGAGAGGAGCCGCCTGCGGTCGGGCTCGTCGAGGATCAGCTTGCCCTGGTGATTACGCCCAAGCGAGTCTTGGGCTTTCTCGGAACTGGGGGCGGCTGGGTCGACGAGCAGTTCTCGCCCAACGAATCGGTTCAGGCGTTGCGCGTCGGTGCGGCCGTTGGCGTCGTCGCGACGAATCTCCGCGCCCTGGGGCTGGGGACGCGAGGGCGACATTTCGTTTCTACGGACTTGCGAGTGAAGGAGAAGCTGGAGTCGATCTCGGCCCAGGACACCCTGGCCACCCTCAGGACCAGTCGTCGGATCCTCGTCTTCGGGTCGCCGCGCTCGAGCTGGATCGTGCAGAATCGCCGCCGCCGTCGCTGAGCGCTGCCAATCGACTCAGGCCCGAGCTGCGCCCCCCAGCCCCTCGAGATTTTGCGATGGATCGAGGCTGGCCTCTGTCTCGTATCAGTACTTCGCCTTGTGCGGCGCCTCCTGCACCCCAAGGCTCACAATCGGCGAGTTCCGACCCTGGGGGGCACGGCCTCTTCGTCCACGGACTCGGTGTTGCGTGCTTGACGATCGCGGCGAATGGCCCACTCTACGCGCCGCCCCCCCCACAGATCAGACGAGGAAGTCCGATTCGTTCGCGGGCAAGAAGGCAATGGCAAAAGCGAAGTCAAAAGCGAAGGTAAAAGCGAAGGCAAAAGCGAAGACCAGGGCTTCGGGCGCTGCGACCGGCGGCGGCTCGGGCATTGCGTCGGGGAAGCACAAGGTCGAATACGACGAAAGGCGATCCAGACCCTCGATGCGCTCGAACACATCCGGCTCCGCACCGGCATGTACATCGGTCGGCTCGGTGATGGATCGACTCCGGTCGATGGCATCTACGTGATGCTCAAGGAAGTCATCGACAACTCGGTCGACGAATTCATCATGGGGGCCGGCAAGAAGATCGAGATCCATCGTGACGGAGCGACCGCCGAAGTCCGCGACTACGGTCGCGGAATTCCGCTCGGCAAAGTGGTCGACTGTGTCAGCCAGATCAATACGGGCGGCAAGTACAACGACGACGTATTCCAGTTTTCCGTCGGCCTGAACGGTGTCGGCACGAAGGCCGTGAACGCGCTCTCTTCGGATTTCGAAGTCAAGAGCGTTCGCGATGGCAAGTTCAAACAGGCCTGCTTCGTGCGTGGACAACTGAAGAGCCAGAAAGGTGGCAAGACCAGCGAGCCCGACGGCACCTTCATTCGATTCACCCCCGACTGCGAAATCTTCGAAAGATACGATTGGCACGAGGAGTTCATCGAACATCGGCTGCGCTACTACGCCTACCTCAACAGCGGCCTGAAGCTCGTCTACAACAAGCAGATATTCCAGAGCAAGCATGGGCTCAAGGATCTGCTCAACGACGAACTGGGTGAAGCCCAGCCTCTCTACGACATTGCGCATTGCGAGGGCGAGCGTTTCGAGTTCGCTTTCACGCACGGCAACGCCTACGGAGAGTCCTACTTTTCCTTCGTGAACGGCCAATATACGAATGACGGCGGCACCCATCAGACGGCCTTCCGCGAGGGACTTCTCAAGGGTGTCAACGAGTTCGCAAAGAAGAGCTATGCAGGCGAAGACGTCCGAGACGGAATCGTCGCGTCCGTTGCCGTCAAGCTTCAGGATCCGGTCTTCGAGAGCCAGACGAAGAACAAGCTCGGATCGACCGAGGTGCGCGGTTGGCTGGTGCCCCTGGTCAAGGACAAAGTCGTCCGCTGGCTGCATGAGAATCAGGATCAGGCCAGCATCCTGCTCGAGAAGATTGCCCTCAACGAGAAGATTCGGAAAGAGCTCTCGGCCATCAAGAAGGATGCGCGGGAGCGCGCCAGGAAGGTCGCGATTCGAATCCCGAAGCTCACCGATTGCAAATTTCACTACGACGATCCGAAAGCCAAGCGGCGGGAGGAAACGACGATCTTTCTCTCCGAGGGTGACTCTGCGGCCGGCGTCATGGTGCCAACGCGCGACGTATATACCCAGGCGATCTATTCGCTCAAGGGCAAGCCGCTCAATTGTCATGGACTGAAGCGCGACGCGATCTACAAGAACGAAGAGCTCTACAACATCATGCGTGCCCTCGGGATCGAAGACACCATGGATGGACTGCGATACGGCCGGGTCGTGATTGCGACGGATGCGGACGTCGACGGAATGCACATCCGAAATCTGCTGCTGACCTTCTTCCTCCGGTACTTCGAGGATCTGGTCTTGAAGGGTCATGTCTACATTCTGGAGACACCGCTGTTCCGGGTTCGCAACAAGCAGGAAACCCGCTATTGCTACTCGGAAAAAGAGCGCGACACCGCAACCCGGGAGCTGAAGGGGCCCGAGGTCACCCGTTTCAAGGGTCTCGGCGAGATCAGCCCGAAGGAATTCGGGCAGTTCATCGGTGACGGGATGCGACTCGTGCAGGTCTCTGTGGGATCCATGGGGGAGGTCGAGAAGAGTCTCGACTTCTTCATGGGGAAGAACACCCCGCAGCGTCGGGATTTCATCGTCGAGAATCTAGCGACCGACGTGGTCTGATCCCCGGTGGAATCGACCTCGCGGTCTGCTTCCCGTCTCCTTCGCAATCTCTTTCGCAATCTCCTTCGCAATCTCCTTCGCAATCTCCTTCCGAAGGGAGGACTTCGATGAGCCAACTCGAATCCTTGATGAAGGATCACTTTGTCGAGTATGCGAGCTATTTCATTCTCGATCGAGCGATTCCCGACCTGCGCGATGGGCTCAAGCCCGTCCAGCGCCGTATTCTGCACACGCTCTTCAAGATGCACGATGGTCGCTTCCACAAGGTCGCAAATGTAATAGGCGACACCATGAAGCTCCATCCTCACGGCGATCTCTCGATCGGAGACGCGCTCGTCGTGCTTGCCAACAAGGATTTCTTCATCGAGCGTCAGGGGAATTTCGGAAATCTCTTGACGGGTCATCGCGCTGCAGCGGCGCGCTACATCGAATGCCGTCTCACCGACCTCGCCCGGGAGGCGATGTTCCATCCGGCGCTGACTGAGTTCGTCCCTTCCTACGATGGCCGAAACGAAGAGCCTGTTGTACTGCCGGCCAAGCTGCCTGTGATCTTGATGACCGGCACCGAAGGCATTGCGGTCGGCATGGCCACAAAGATCCTGCCGCACAACCTCGTCGAGATCTGGAAAGCCCAGATCGCGATCCTCAAGAAGAAGCCCTTCGAGCTCTTCCCGGACTTTCAGCAGGGTGGCCTGATGGATGTCTCGTCCTACGAAGACGGGGAAGGCAAGGTCGAGCTTCGCGCAAGGATCGAGGCGCGGGACCGAAAGACCGTCGTGATCCGAGAGATTCCTTTCGGAACCACGACGGAGAGCCTGATTGCTTCGATCGAATCCGCGGTCGGCAAGGGGCGAGTCAAGATCTCATCGATCGACGACTTCACGACCGACAAGGTCGAGATCGAACTGACTCTGGCCCGCGGTTCCGATGCGGATGAAGTCATCCCCCAGCTCTACGCCTATACAGATTGCTCGGTGTCGGTTTCGTCCAACCTCGTGGTGATCGATCAACGCAAGCCGGTCAAGCTTCGAGTGGCGGATATCGCGCGCTCGCTGACGGAGAGCTTGAAGGCGCAACTCAAGCTCGAACTCCAGTACGACCGTGACCAGCTCGCCGACAGGAAGCACTGGCTCACTCTCGAGCAAATCTTCGTCGAGAAGCGCATCTATAAGCTGATCGAGGACAAGACGACGGCCGAGGCCGTGCGCAAGGCCGTCTGGACCGGAATGAAGAAGCACCAGAAGCTCTTCGTTCGCCCGATGGTGGAAGAGGATGTGACGCGGCTTCTCGAGCTTCGAATCAGGCGGATCTCCATCTACGATATCGAGAGGAACCGAAAAGAAATTGAGGATATCGATGAGAAGATCAAGAATGTCGAGCGCCAGCTGAAGAACATGGTGAAGACGACCATTTCGTATCTCGAGGGGATGCTCGAGAAGTTTGGAGATCAATACCCGCGCCGCACAACCATCACCGAGATCGAAGCCGTCGACAAGAAGGCCGTTGCTCGCCAGAACCTACGCCTCTCCTACGACAAGAAGACGAGCTTCTTCGGAACCGAGGTGCGCGGCGATCAGTTCAAGATGACGGTGTCCGAATTCGAATTCGTGCTCGCGATTGCGAAGGACGGCACGTACCGGATCATGAGCGCGCCGGAGAAGGTGCTCTTCACGGGGCCGCTCATCTACGCCGAAATCTTCGACCCCGAGAAGGGCATCGAATTTACGGTCGCCTATCGCGACAAATCGAAGATCGCCTTCGCCAAGAGGGTCCGAATCGAGAAGTTCATCCGGAATCGAGAGTACCGGCTGATCAAGGACAAGGGCGGCCGCATAGACGAGCTTCTCGCCGAGGGCGTGACCGGCAGCGTGCATATGAATTTCGTCCCCCAGAAGCGGCAGCGGGTCAAGGAAGCGGATTTCGATCTCTCGGTCCTGGAACTCACCAGTCCGACTGCGCGCGGGGCGCGCATGGCAGCCAAGCCGGTCGGCAAGGTCATGTTTACAGCCGTTGATCAGGCGCCCGCGAAACGGGCAAAGTCCAGCGGGGGTGCCGCCGCAAAGGCCACGGACAAGAAGCCGGCCGCATCGAAAGGCGAACAGGGCGATCTCTTCTAAGAGATCGGACGGCGCAGCGCTCCGAGTCCACCCGACCCGGCCGCCGAGCGTGCCGTCGCGTCCTCGAAAGCGTATTCTCCCGTGGTGTTCGGGCCACCAGCGACACACGGGGGGATCCAGGTGGAGCGAGCTTCGCGCTACAGGCTCGATGACCGCTATCTCGCGGAGGAGGGGACGGTCTTCCTGACCGGAATTCAGGCGCTCGCCCGCCTGCCTCTGGAACAGCTCCGAGTCGATCGTCGAGCTGGCCTCAATACAGCGGCCTTTGTTTCGGGCTACCCCGGCTCTCCACTGGGCGGCTACGATGGGGCGGTGGCGTCGGCTGCTCGTCTCGCGCCGGACCTGACGGTGATCTGTCGACCCGCGATGAACGAGGAGTACGGCGCGAGCGCCGTGATGGGGTCACAACTCGCGGCGGCTCAATCCGATTGTCGCTATGACGGCATCGTCGGGCTCTGGTATGGCAAGGCGCCGGGCGTCGATCGCGCAGGCGACGCCTTGCGACATGCGGTCTATGCCGGGACCTCCGAGCACGGCGGCGCGGTCGCGATCGTCGGGGACGACCCTGCGGCCAAGAGTTCGACGGTCCCTTCGTCCTCGGCCGGCGTGCTGTCGGACATGCACATTCCGTTTCTCTATCCCGGAGATCCCGCGGAGGCGCTCGACCTCGGACGTCATGCGATCGCGCTCTCGCGTGTGACTGGCCTTTGGACGGCACTCAAGATCGTGGCCGACGTCGCGGATGCGACCGCGACCGTCGAGCTCCAACCCGACCGCGTATCCCCGATTCTGCCGCGAATCGCGGGTCGTGAGTATCGGCACCGACCGGATGGAAACCTGCTCACTCCGCGCACGATCGAGGTCGAGCGTGAGATCTACGAGATCCGCTACGAGCTTGCGCGAGAATACGCGTCGCTGAACCGGCTCAACCGCGTGACGGTCGATCCACCCGATGCATGGGTCGGAATCGTCTCCTCGGGCATCACCTATCGCGAGGTGCGGGAGGCCTTTGCTCGCCTGGGTCTGCGAAGTGATCAGGCGATTCGGGATTGTGGGATTCGGCTCATCAACATGGGTATGCCGATGCCCTTCGATCCGGAAACCCTGCGGCGCTTCGCCCGCGGTCTTGGCGAGGTCTTCGTCATCGAGGAGAAGCGACCCAATATCGAATCCCTGGTCAAGGACGCTCTGTACGAAATGCGCGATCGGCCTCGGATCGTCGGAAAGCAGGACGAGATCGGTGCGCTGCTGGTTCCAGGCTACGGGGCACTGGATGCCGACGTGCTGGTTCCGATCCTGCAGCAGCGCTTCACCGCTCGACTCGGGGATCGAATGGCGCCGCCGCGTGCCAGCGAGGACGCGAAGCTGGCGCCGCTCGAGGTCGCGAGAGCCCCTTTCTACTGTTCGGGCTGTCCGCATAACCGAAGCACGCAGGCCCCGGAGGGCGCACTCGTCGGTGCCGGAATCGGCTGTCATACGATGGCGCTGCTGATGGACGAGGAGCGCGTAGGCGATATCGGAGGCCTGGGTTGCATGGGCAACGAGGGCATTCAGTGGATCGGGATGTCGAGCTTCCTCGAGCGGGATCATTTCATCCAGAATCTCGGTGACGGCACGTTCTTTCACTCGGGCCAGCTCGCCATCCAGGCCTCGGTCGCCGCCGGCGTGAACGTGACCTACAAGCTGCTCTACAACGGAACGGTCGCGATGACCGGCGGCCAGGATCCGCAGGCCCAGCTCGGTGTTCCGGCCATCGTTCGAAATTTCCTCAATCAAGGTGTGGCACGCGTTCTGATCACCACCGACGATGTCGGAAGATATCGGGATGTCGAGTTGCCCGAAGGCGTCGAGGTCTGGTCCAGAGTGCGGCTGATCGAGGCTCAGGAAGCTCTCGCGAGAGCCGCTGGGACTAGCGTGCTGATCCACGACCAGGGCTGTGCGGCCGAGGCGCGTCGCGCGCGCAAGCGCGGCACGCTGCCGAAGCCCAGCCAGCGGATCTTGATCAACCACCGGATCTGTGAAGGCTGTGGTGATTGCGGTCAGATCAGCAATTGTCTCTCGGTTCAGCCGCTGGAGACAGATTTTGGACGCAAGACCGAGATCGATCAGACGACCTGCAACTTCGACTATTCCTGCCTCGAGGGCGACTGTCCGTCCTTCATGAGCGTCACGCGACGCGGATCGGGTTTCTGGTCGCGATGGCTGGATGGGTGGCGGGGTGGGCGCCAGATCGAGAGTGCGGAGACTGGGCCGCCGAGCTTCCCGGAGCCGCCGACGCAATTGCCTTCGCCGTGCCGGATCGTGCCCGACGACGAATTCGCGATGCGCATCACGGGGATCGGTGGCACCGGGGTCGTGACGGTTGCGCAGGTCGTGGGTACGGCGGCGATGTTGGACGGCTATCACGTCCGCGGACTCGACCAGATTGGACTCTCGCAGAAGGCGGGTCCGGTCGTGAGTGATCTGCGCTTTTCCAAGACGCAGCCCACCGCGACCAACCGGTTGGGTGAGGGTCAGGCGGATCTGCTGCTGGCCTTCGACCAACTCGTTGCGGCCTCGGAAAAGGGGCTGCGGACGGCCGACTCCGAGAAGACCGCGGTCGTGGGTTCGACGACAGCGACACCGACCGGCGAGATGATCACCCACCTCGATATCGAGTTGCCGACTCCGGAGGCGCTGATCAAGCGCATCGCGGGACGAACCCGAACTCAGGCTCAGTTCTGGGCCGACGCGGCCGCCACGACTCGAGATCTCTTCGGGGACACGACCTCGGCGAATATCTTCGTGATCGGGATGGCGGTTCAGGCGGGTTGCCTCCCGATCGATGCTTCGAAGATCGAAGCGGCGATCACCCTCAACGGCGTTTCGATCGACGTCAACCTGGCGGCCTTTCGATGGGGCCGCGCGCAGGTCGTGGTACCCGAACGGGTCGAGGCGGCTCGAAAACAGCGTCAGGCGGTTGCGATCCGACGCGCCGCGAGCGGGGGCCTCGAGCTAGCCACGGATCTCGTCGAGCGGATCGAGGCTCTCGGCTTCGATGCCGCTCGAGAGGCGACGGTGAGTCGATTTGCGGATGAGCTCGTGAAGTGGGGGAGCGAGTCCGATGCCCGAGCCCATCTCGATGTGCTCGAACGGGTGACGGCGGCGGAAGAGGGCGTGCAGCCCGGTCGTCGTCGGCTCGCGTTCTGCGTCGCGGCGAACCTGTACAAGCTGATGGCCTTCAAGGACGAATACGAGGTTGCCCGACTGATGACGGAGCCCGAAGGGTTCTCGGCGGCGACCGAGCTGGCGGCAGGTCGCGATCGGATTGCCTGGAAGCTCCAGCCGCCGCTGCTGCGGCGCTTCGGATTGTCTCGCAAGATCACCATTGGCGCCTGGGCCACGCCAGCGATCCGGCTGCTCGCTCGGGCGAAGTTCTTGCGTGGAACGCCATTCGATCCCTTTGGTCGGGCTGGCATTCGCCGCCTGGAACGTGCGCTGCCAGGCGAATACATCGATGCGCTCGATCGCACGCTCGGCCTGCTTGGCGTCGAGAATTTCGAAGCCGTCCTGGCCCTGGCCGCACTGCCGGATCGGGTTCGTGGCTATGAGGCTCTCAAGCTCGAACGCGCCGCAAGCTATCGCGAAGAGCTCACCCGGGCCAAGGCCGCGCTGCGCCATTGCTAGCCGCTGGCTACTGGCGCTGCACTCGTTCGCGGGTACGGTTCCGACTACTTCGTCTTCGCTCCGGGAGATGCGAATTGGATCAGGATCTGCTTGCGACAGCGTACCGTCCGTTTCCGATGCGCGCGATGAACGCCATCGGGCGCGGACTCGCCAGGTTCGGGGCAAAGCCCTTCTCGCTGGGCGAGGAGCCGCTGCTGCGCGCGGCTTCGAAGGCGACAGGGCTATCCGATTTCGGATCCGAGAGCTTTCTGCCGGGATTCAGGATGCTGCTCGATTCCCTCGAAGCGGACTCGCGTCTGAATCTCTTCGGGCGTTTCTTTGCGCAGCGTCAGATCGTCGAATTGCTTTCGCATCGGCTCGGGCTGGTGGACCATCGCAAGCACAATCCCGACGTCGCAGAGCAGATGATCCAGAGACCGTTGTTCATCCTGGGTCTGCCTCGGACGGGGACGACCCTGCTCTACGGGCTGATCGCTGAAGACCCGGCAATTCGCGCGCCGCTATCCTGGGAAATCGACGACCCGTGTCCGCCGGCCGACACCGCGAGCTACGAAACGAATCCTCGGATCGAGCGATGCCAGAGGCGCTTCGATCTGGTGGGTCGTTTGGCGCCGCGCTTCCAGGCGATCCATCCCGTCGGTGCGCTGATGCCCCAGGAGTGCATCGTACTCACGGCTTCGGAGTTCATGAGCTTGCGCTTCGAGATGTCCTTTCGGCTGGACCGATACCAGGACTGGCTGCTCGAGCAGGACATGAAAGCGAGTTACGTTTACCATCGGGCCTTTCTTCAGCATATGCAGTCGCGTCATATGAACGAGCGCTGGATCCTGAAATCTCCGGGACATCTCGGGCCGATCGACAAGCTCTTCGAGACCTATCCCGACGCGATGGTGGTGCAAACCCATCGGGACCCACTGCGCGTGATTCCGTCCGTTGCCAATCTCGAATTCACGATGCGGCAGGTGTCATCGGATGACGTCGATCCGGTCGAGTTGGGGCGTCGGCAGCTCCGCTGCTGGACGCTGCAGCTCGACCGGGGGATTGCGGCGCGTGCTTGCCACCCGGAGCGGGAGAGCCAGATCATCGATCTCTCGATGCAGGAAATCGTAGGCGACCCCATCGCGTGCGTCGCACGGATCTACGCGCATTTCGATCTCGAGTTCACGGACGAGGCGCGGGCGCGCATGCAGCGCTATCTCGAGAACCATCCGCAGGGCGAGTTCGGAACGCACCGATACAGCCTGGAGGCCTTCGGGCTCGACGAGACCACGGTGAACGAGGGATTCAAGGGTTATCGAGAGAGATTCGCCATCGCCAGCGAGCCCTTCCCAGACGCTTCCGCCTCGGGGAGCCCGCGCCCGGGCTCCTAGCGGCTGTCGAGCTGGTAGATCCGGGTCAGCAGGGCATCGAGAATTCGGGCCGGCAGCATTCCCATGAAGACGCTCTGCAGGAGCACCGAAAAGGGCGCGTAATAGCGTGGCTTCGGCCGCCGCGCGGTGGCCGCGCGGATGATGACGCGTGCGACGTCGTCGGGAGATAGCGCGTTCTCGAGATTCTTATTCGCCAGGTCGTCGAGCACGAACATCGTTTCGCGATAGGGATTGTCGGGATCCTGACGTAGATGCTGTGCTCCCTCACGTGCGTTGTCGAAGACAGCGGTGTCGACGAAGCTCGGGATGACGAGCGATACGTCGATATTCCAGGGAGCCAGCTCGAGCCGCAGGGCGTCGGTCGCGGTGTGAAGGGCGATCTTGCTCGAGATATATGGAATGGCGAGCGGCGCCGGGATCGACGCGGCGAGGGATCCGACGTTGATGATGCGACCGCCGCCCTGCGCGCGCAT
>PVBE011969342.1_pt1 | contig 23842 bp, 18 predicted proteins | sample 1631181 | NCBI WGS metagenome assembly PVBE01 (sample SAMN08397723, study PRJNA350692) | Marine metagenome, whole genome shotgun sequencing project. | isolation source: water | place: Pacific Ocean | collected 2012-04 | reverse complement strand
TCATATTGGCGCTGCTACTGTAGAGGCGCAAGATAGAATTGGAACAGAATTAGCTGACAAGATCATCTCTTTTTATAAAAAATGATTCGCTAAAAAATTCTACACCCTTCTTTAATATGGCCAATATCATTCCATTTAATGCATTGCGACCTACTAGAAGTAAAGCAAATTTAATTGCTTCTAGACCTTTTTATACGTATAAAAAAAAATTATTAAGCGCTAAATTAGAAGGGAATCCCTTTACTTTCCTACATGTTATCAACCCTGAATTTAAAGCTGATGACAAAACAAAGCCAAATTCTTCTGAGAGATTTGAAAAAGTAAAAGAAAAATACTATGACTTTAAAAATCGTGGTTATTTCATAAAAGATGAACTCCCCTACTTTTACATTTATAGACAGCAAACATCTTTTGGTGAATTTACCGGCATAATCGCAGCTGCATCAATCCATGATTTTAAAAATGGAATTATTAAGCCCCATGAAAATACTCTTACCAAAAGAGAAAACACTTTTAAGCTATATTTAGATATCTGTAAATTCCATACTGAACCAGTGCTTTTATCATATAAAGATGAAGTAAATATTGAAAAGATCATAAATGATCATTTATCTAAAAGAGCTGAATATGAATTTACCACTACAGACAGCAAAACTCATGAATTATGGATTATTGATGATCCTGAACAGATAAACCTTGTCAAAAAAGAATTTAAAAAAATTAATTCTATATATATAGCAGATGGACATCATAGAGTTGCATCATCAATTTTATATGGTGAATCAAAAAGTAAAGATGATCAATTAGCTAATCACTTTTTATCTTTTTTTATTGCAGAATCAAAGCTTAAAATTTTTGAATACAACAGGTTTGTAAAAAGTATTGAACCACTTTCAGAAGATGAGTTTTTAAATACTATAAAAACAAAATTCAATTTAGCATCAATAACCAACAAGCAAATTAAACCATCAAAAAAACATGAATTCACAATGTACCTTAATAGGCAATGGTACTTACTTAATCCTAAAGAAGAATTCATTAAAAATGATCACCCTATATTATCACTTGATACCAACCTATTATCAGAATTAATCTTAAAACCAATTTTAAACATCACAGATCTAAAAAATGACGATAGAGTCGATTTTTATAATGGGGATAGAGATTATAATGAATTAATTGAAATAGGAGATGCAAATAAAAAAAGCGTTTTATTTTGTCTTTACCCCCATACCATAGAAGAGCTCCGGAAAGTAGCAGATACTAATAACAGTATGCCACCTAAAAGTACCTGGATAGAACCAAAATTAAGAAGTGGGTTAACTATATATGAATTTTAATTTATCAGCTCTTTCACCTTTTCAGCTGCTTCTTTTAAAGTAATTACAGAATGAACATTCAACCCTGCTTGATCAATAATACTTTTAGCTTCAATTGAATTGGTTCCTTGTAAACGAACAATAATAGGAACAGGAATATTACCAATATTATTATAGGCTTGAACTATTCCATTGGCTACTCTATCACAACGAACAATACCTCCAAATATATTTACCAGAATACCTTTAACATTAGGATCTTTTAGAATAATATTAAATGCTTTTTCCACTCTTTCTGCATCAGCAGTTCCACCTACATCTAAAAAATTAGCAGGATCTCCACCACTTTGTTTTATAATATCCATAGTTGCCATTGCTAATCCAGCACCATTTACCATACAACCAATATTACCATCTAAAGTCACATAATTAAGACCAGCCTTATCTGCCTCTACATCAGTTGGATCCTCTTCACTTAAATCCCTCATTTCTAAATAGTCAGGATGTCGAAAAAGTGCATTAGCATCTAAGGAAACTTTTGAGTCTACAGCTATGATCCTATCGTCACATGTTTTCAAAACAGGATTAATCTCAAATAAAGAAGCATCGCAGCCTTCATAAGCAGAGTATAAAGCATGTACAAATTTGGTCATATCTTTAAATGCTTTTCCCTCTAAACCTAAATTAAATGCTATTTTTCTACATTGAAATGGTCTAATACCAATCTTTGGATCTATCTCTTCTTTATGAATTAAATGAGGTGTCTTTTCAGCTACTTCTTCAATATTCATACCGCCTTCAGTAGAATACATAATTATATTTCTTCCGGTTTCTCTATTTAAAAGAACTGACATATAAAACTCACTGGTTTTATCAAAATCAGGTGCATATGCATCTTCAGCAATTAAAACCTTATTTACTTTTTTACCATCTTCATTAGTTTGAGCTGTAACTAAATGCCCACCCAAAATACCTTTCACAACACTTTCTAACTGATCTATTCCTTTTGCTAAAACTACTCCATGAGAACCTGTTTCTTTAACAACTCCCTTACCTCTACCTCCTGCATGAATCTGTGCTTTCACAACATACCATGATGTTCCTGTTTCTTCAGTTAATTGTTTAGCAACTGGCAATACATCATTGATATTATCTATTACCTTACCTTCTTGTATAGCAACACCATATTCTTTCAAAATGGATTTGCCCTGAAATTCATGTAGATTCATTTTTTATTTTTTATTAGAATTCAAATTTAAAAATACTTACTTATGATTTGCTTTAAATAAGAATAAAAAATAATTGTATCTACAACTTATTAATTAAATCAATGTATTTATTTAGAATCAAAAGAAAATTTGCATATTAGGTGAATGATTCAAGCAAAAAACATACATAAGTCTTTTTCTGATCTACATGTGTTAAAAGGGGTTGATTTATCCATAAATAAAGGAGAAATTGTATCTATAGTTGGAGCAAGCGGAGCTGGAAAGTCAACATTTTTGCAAATCTTAGGAACTCTAGATAAAGCTGACAATGGCAATATACTTTTTAACGACAAAGACATCTCCAGTTTTGGAAAAAATGAGTTGGCTAAATTTAGAAATCAAAATATTGGTTTTGTGTTCCAATTCCATCATTTACTTCCTGAATTCAATGCAATTGAAAATGTCTGTATTCCTGGATACATTGCAAATAGAAAAAAACGAGAGGTTGAAGAAGTTGCGGAAAACCTATTAGTGCAATTAGGCTTAAAAGATAGATTATCTCATAAACCAAATGAATTATCTGGCGGAGAACAGCAAAGAGTAAGTGTTGCAAGAGCTTTAATAAATAGTCCTTTACTTGTTCTTGCTGATGAGCCAAGCGGTAATCTTGATTCAAAAAATGCTGAAGATTTACATGAAATCATTTTAAACCTTAGGTCAGAATTGAATCACACATTCATCATTGTTACCCACAACAATAAACTAGCTGACCTTGCAGACAGAAAACTAACAATGTCTGATGGAATAATAATCAATTAATTTTTTAAAAAGAAGGACAAGATATAGGCCTATATGTTTTATTTTTAGGCTTACAATAGAAGTTTATCCCTAATGATATCTCATGGGATCCTCCAGAAAGGACAGATAATTTTGACATAGTAACATCATAGCTATATCCTACTTTCACCATATCAGACTCAATACCTAAGGTAACAATGAAAGAATCTTTATTACGATACCACACACCTCCAACCAATGATCCTTTTCTTACATACAAACCCATATTCAATTGTTGAAATTCTCCCTGTCTGGTATATAATATATTAGGTGAAATAGACTCTTCTTTTTCTGTATACAAAGATCCTCCTCCTGTTAAAGGAATTACCGCTCCAACATGACCAGTGAATCGCATAGGTAATGGCGATGGAACAGATGAATTAAGAAATGTTTCATTAGGTTCAGTAAGGTGATGTACAGCAAAACCAGCAAAAAATTGCTCTGAATACCCAACAACACCAGCACTAAAGTCAAGATTATTAACTGGGTCATCTCTTCTAACATCATTTGTCTGATAAACAAATCCTCTTCTGGGGTCAATCATGTCACCAAATGTTAACCTGTCCCAATCTACAGATTTTTGATAATAAGATCCTTCAACCCCAAAATTGACAGAAAATTTCCTTGTAACCTTCTGATGATAAGAATAAATAACACTAACTCTAGAAGTCTGTAGGGTTTTTGCAGCATTGTCAGTTAGAAAAATTAATCCTAAACCACCAAAAAGACCTTCAACTTTTTGATCATATGATGCCGCTGTAGTAACAAAATTACCAGAAATATTAGGCCATTCATTCCTATAATTCATTACAAACCTTGGACATAATCTAGATCCAGCAAATGCAGGGTTTAAATAAATTGGATTTGAATAAAATTGAGTAAACTCAGGATCTTGAGCTTGAACATGCTCAAAAGAACCAATAATCAATCCAATTAAAAAAAGATTAACCTTCAACCTATTTATTGCTTTCTTAATCGACAAAATGATCTTTTATTAATAAAAAAACTAATTCCTCTACCATATTAGACGAAATACAAAATTATATTGTTGCATTTATACTTGTTAGATAAATTATTAGTTACTCTTTTTATATAAAATTTTACTAGTAATTACTCATAACAAACATAGTAAAATAAACTCTATTCTATATATCTAGTAATTTAATTAAAAATCAATAATTAGTTAACATAACTACAAACACATACTTTAAAAAAAGTATATACTTTATTTAATAACCATTTATATAAACATAATTAATTAGTAATTTTAGCTTTTACATTAGTATTTAATACGTTATTTAATTATTAAAATTATGAGCACTCTTCCTTGGATTAAAAGTTACCCTGATTTTGTCTCTAAAAACATTGACCTAAATTATAATAGCCTGGTAGAAATTTACGACACTGCTGTTTCAAAATTTGGACCACAAACTGCCTATAAAAACATGGGAGTTGAAATCACCTATAAGGATGTAGATCGACATGTTGATGCACTAGTTTGGTATTTTCAAAACAAAACAGATCTTAAGAAAGGAGATAAAATAGCTCTTCAAATGCCTAATCTTCTTCAATATCCAATAGTAATATTTGCTTGCTTAAAAGCTGGTCTTGTAATAGTTAATACTAATCCATTGTATACAGCAGATGAAATGCTGCATCAATACAATGACTCGGGAGCAAAAGCTATTATCATTCTAGAGAATTTTGCTTTTAATCTTGAAAAGATCCTTGACAAAACACAGATTAAAACTGTTATTACAACTACTATAGGAGATATGCTTGGTGGCTTTAAAGGTGCCCTAGTCAATTTTGTGATTCGAAAAATCAAAAAAATGGTGCCTGCATATAATTTAAAACAAAATATTCTTTTAAAAGACATCATAAAAGAAAGCTTAGGTAAAAAAGGAAATCCTGTAGAATTAATTAAATCGGATACTGCTTTCCTGCAATATACAGGTGGCACTACTGGAGTTTCTAAAGGTGCTGAATTGACTCATGGTAATATTTGTGCTAATGTATCACAAGTAGAAGAATGGATAGGATCAAACATTAATGAAGGAAAAGAAACTATTATTACAGCATTACCTCTTTACCATATATTTGCCCTTACTGCAAATTGTGTGGTATTTTTCAGATATGGAGCCAAAAATATCCTAATCACTAATCCCAGAGATATGAAAAGCTTTTGTAAAGACCTTAAAAACAATCCTTTTTCAGCAATTACTGGAGTAAATACGCTATTCATAGGCTTAATGAATCAGGAAGTTTTTAAAAACTTAGATTTTAGTCAACTTAAATTAGCTTTAGGTGGCGGAATGGCTGTTCAGGACTTTGTAGCTAAAGAATGGGAAGAGCTTACTGGATGCGCATTACTAGAAGCATACGGGCTATCAGAAACAAGTCCAGCTGCTACAATTAACCCATATAATGGAAAACATAAAATAGGCACAATAGGTTTACCTCTTCCTAATACTGAGATTAAGATATTTGATGACAACAAAAAAGAAGTTGCTACTGGTGAGCCAGGAGAAATTGGCATTAAAGGACCTCAAGTAATGAAAGGTTATTGGAATAGACCTGATGAAACAGCAAATTGTATGCATGGAGATTTCTTTTTAACAGGAGATATTGGCATTATGGATGAGGATGGTTTTTTTAAAATTGTTGATAGAAAAAAAGAAATGATACTTATTTCTGGATTTAATGTATATCCTAATGATGTAGAAAAAGCAATTGCAGAAAACCCTAAAGTGCTTGAAGTAGGAGTTAGAGGTGAAAAAAATGAAGATGGAACTGAATTTGTTTGCGCATTCATTGTTAAAAAAGACCCTTCATTAACTGAAGAAGAAGTAATTGAATTTTGTAGAACAAAATTAACTAATTACAAAGTTCCTAAAAGCATCAGCTTTAGAGAAGAACTCCCTAAATCAAATGTTGGTAAAATCCTAAGAAGATTTTTGGAGTAATAATAAATAAATAAGACTTTTAAAAATGAATAAAGAAATTAAAATTGGATTAGGGTTAGGTAAAATAACTTTTGGATCTAGTAAAGATATAGTTAAAAACCTCCTTGGCGAACCAAATGAAATAGAGCTATTGGATGTCCCTGTAGATGATGAGGAAATCAGTTTGGAACAGTGGCATTATGATGAGCTTGAGCTTTCTGCTTCTTTTGACCAAGATCAAGATGAAATTCTGGACACCTTAGCCGTTAGTTCTGATGATTATACAATTAATGGAATTACACTTATTGGAAAAAAAATAGATGAAGTCAATAAATTATTAAACACTCTTCATTTAGGAGCTTTTGAGAAAGATCAAATCTCTGATGATGAGGAGAATTCAATTATTTATAGCTTCATAGATTCTAACATGAACTTTTGGTTTGAAGAAGATGAGTTAACAGAAATTCAATGGGGTCCTATCTACACGGATGAAGAACCTGCAATTTTTGCTAATTAATTCAATTATTAGCAGGTTGCTCCCTGACAACTAGATCCAGCTCCAGCTGTACAGCCATAACAATGCTGAGACGTAGCTATATCTCTTTTTGAAAGCAATTCTAAATCAAAATCATTTACATGTCTAACATCACAATTTAAAGGCAAATCAAAAATTTGATTAAAATCACAATCAAATAGCTCACCATCCCATCTAACAGAAATTGTATTCTTACACATTAAACCTCTTAATGTTAATGGATTAAATGCATTCACCAATGTATTCATGTATTGAGTGAATTGATTAGAAGAAACTAAGCAGTCTAAAAACCGACTAATAGGCATATTAGTCATGGTAAATAAATTATTAAATACAAGACTGTAATTATCATTTAATTGCTTTTTATAAGCTAATTCTAGAGATGATTGATCTCCTGGAAGAAATGCTCCACCTGGATTATACACTAGATCTAATTTCAAATCATCATCTTTTCCATAACCAAGGCTATTTAATTTTTTCAGCACTTTAATTGAGGCCTCAAAAACACCATTTCCTCTTTGTTTATCTGTATTTTCCTTAGTGTAACAAGGTAAAGAAGATACGATATGAAGTTTATTTTCTTTAAAAAAATCAGGGAGATAGTTATACTTCTTATTAGCTAAGACAATGGTAAGATTAGAACGTATTATTATGTCATTTACACCAAGCTTTTTAAGCTGTTTTATGAACCATCTGAACTCTGGATTCATTTCAGGAGCACCACCTGTTATGTCTACAATATTAATTTCTGATATTCTAACAATGTCTAAACATTTAATCATGATCTCCTTACTCATGATCTCTTTTCTGTCTGGACCAGCATCTATATGGCAATGTTCACAGATTTGATTACACATGTAACCTATATTGACCTGAAGAATCTCAAGTTTTGATACTTTTAATGGGAATTGATTATTTTCCTTTAATTTATAGCTAAAGGGAGTTATTTTTTTTTCTGAATGTGTTAATCCCTTAATATAGCTCATCTGAACTACAGGATCTACAATTGACTTTCCTTGTCTCTTATAAGAAATATTTCTTTTTTTAAATTCCACAAATGAATTTAAGTTTGAATTACACCAACATTATATTGGTTTTCTATAGGAGCATGATTTGCAGCCTCTATTCCCATAGAGATCCATTTTCTTGTTTCTAAAGGATCTATAATAGCATCAAGCCATAATCTTGATGCAGCATAATAAGGAGAGGTTTGTTGGTCATATTTATCCTTTATTTTGTTAAATAATTCTTTCTCTCGTTCTGGAGAAATACTCTCACCCTTTGACTTTAAACTGGCTACTTCTATCTGAAGTAAAACCTTTGCAGCTTGAGCGCCTCCCATAACAGCAACTTCTGCAGTTGGCCACCCTACTATCAACCTAGGATCATAAGCTTTACCACACATTGCATAATTACCTGCACCATAAGAGTTCCCCATTACAATAGTAAATTTAGGCACTACAGAATTAGACATGGCATTCACCATCTTTGCTCCATCTTTAATAATTCCACCATGTTCAGACCTACTGCCAACCATAAATCCAGTAACATCTTGTAAAAAAACAAGTGGTACTTTCTTTTGATTACAATTCATAATAAATCGTGATGCTTTATCAGCACTATCGCTATATATAACCCCACCAAACTGCATCTCTTTCTTCCCATTTTTTACCACCTGCCTCTGATTGGCAACTATTCCAACTGACCAACCATCTATTCTTGCATAACAGCAAATAATAGTTTTTCCATATTCAGCTTTATATTCTGTTATTTTAGAATCATCTACCAATCTTTTAATGATCTCTCTGCAATCGTAAGGTTTTGTTCTTTCTTTAGGGAAAATTGAATATATCTCTTCAGAAGGTAATTTGGGAAGAACTGATTTTTTTCGATCAAAACCGGCTTTATCAGAATCACCTATCTTATCTATAATGTCTCTAATTGTAGCTAAACAACTCTTATCATCAGCACATTTATAATCAGTAACACCACTAATTTCACAATGTGTATTCGCTCCACCTAATGTTTCGTTATCAATACTCTCACCAATAGCAGCTTTTACTAAATAAGAACCTGCAAGAAAAATACTACCTGTTTTCTCTACTATCAACGATTCATCACTCATTATAGGTAAATAAGCACCACCTGCAACACAACTACCCATAACTGCTGCTATTTGAATAATTCCTTTTGAGCTCATAACAGCATTATTTCTAAAAATTCTACCAAAATGTTCCTTATCTGGAAAAATTTCATCTTGCATTGGTAGAAAAACACCAGCACTATCAACTAAATAAATAATGGGTAAATTATTCTCAATAGCAATTTCCTGTGCTCTTAAATTCTTCTTTCCTGTAATTGGAAACCAAGCTCCTGCCTTTACTGTTGCATCATTAGCTACAATGATACATTGTTTACCTGATACATATCCAATTACTACTACTACTCCACCAGCAGGACAGCCACCATACTCTTCATACATATTGTATCCCGCAAAAGAACCTATTTCAATTTGACCTGCATCTTTATCTACTAATAAATCGATCCTTTCTCTAGCAGTTAATTTACCTTTATCGTGGTGTTTTTTAATCTTTTTCTCACCACCTCCCAGCTCAATTTTATCTAACTTTCTTTGAAGAGATGATAATTTTAACTTCATAGCATCCTCATTCTGATTCATGCTAAGGTCTTTATTTGATAATTTTGATTTCCCTGACATATCTTGACTTTTGTCCTATAGATGCGAATATAAGAAAATAGAAGTTTGAACATTTATATTAATTCATGTCAATCATTTATATTTACGCCAACACTACATCTTTTATATGAAAATTGGAATTGTACTTTATCCTACTTATGGGGGTAGCGGAATTGTAGCTACTGAATTAGGGAAAGCTCTGTCTATTAAAGGTCATGAGATTCATTTCATTACCTATAGTCAACCTGTAAGATTAAATAAATTAAGAAAGAATATATACTTTCATGAAGTAAGAATATCTGATTACCCACTTTTTGACTACACCCCATACGAACAAGTTCTTACAAGTAAATTAGTAGATGTTGTAAAATATGAAAAATTAGACTTGTTACATGTGCATTATGCTATTCCACATGCATCTGCTGCCTTTATGGCTCAACAGATTTTAAAGTCCCAAGGAATCAACATCCCTTTTATAACAACCTTACATGGAACTGATATTACTTTAGTTGGAAAAGACCCGTCATTTGATCCTGTTATCACCTTTTCAATCAATAATTCTAATAAAGTTACTGCAGTATCAGAAAGCTTAAAACAAGATACTATACAGCTTTTTAATATTAAAAAAGAAATTGAAGTAATACCCAGCTTTATATGTTTTAACGAATATCAATTACCCAATAACGAAAAATACAAAAAGAGATTTGCGCCTAATAATGAATTCATTGTTACTCATGTCTCTAATTTCAGAAAGGTTAAAAGGATTGAAGATGTTGTTAAAATATTTGATTCATTATCATCTAAAATTTCCTGTAAATTAATTTTTGCTGGTGATGGACCAGAAAGATACAAGATTGAACATCAATGTAGAGAAAAATACAAAAATGATCAAGTGATATTTTTAGGAAATTTAAAATCAACCATAGAAGTATTGAACATATCAGACCTATTTTTATTACCATCAGAAAAAGAAAGCTTTGGATTGGCTGCATTAGAAGCTATGGCTTCTGGAGTTCCTGTTATATCGACCATATCAGGTGGTATTCCAGAAGTTATTGAACATGGAAAGTGTGGATTTCTTTCAAAAATTGGAGATACAGAAGATATGTCTAAAAATGCTCTTCAAATACTTTCTTCAGAAAACAAACACAACGCATTTAAGAAAGAAGCATTAGCTAGAGCTAAATTATTTGACATTGACAATGTACTTCCTAAATATGAAGATCTTTACAAAAGAACCATCTCTTTATCTCAATAGCTGAATCCAGTACTCATCTTTCACAAGGTAGGGTATTCTTTCTCCAGTATTTAGATCATAACTACTACCAAATGATCCATCAATAAGCACATAATAAGTACCAGCTTTACATTCTCCTTTACCATTATTAGTACCATCCCACTGAAAGTTAGGATCATCAGATTCAAATACTTTTTGTCCCCATCTGTTATAAATTGTAACAGCCATAAAATCATAACAAGGATCACTATCACCAAATAGTTTATATACTTCATTATCATTATCACCATTTGGAGAAAACACATTGGGTACTTCTACTCCTAAAGTCACAGGTGGATCTATTTGATAATGGGTGCTGTCATAAATAGTATCTGGATTACAGGCAGATGAATAGGCCATGTAATTTAAATAAATATCTTTAAGGTACACATAATCACAATCAGCGGTCCAACAAAATCTCAATGCAACATTTCCAATTGCTCCAGGTGTTAATCCAGAGAAAACATAATTATTCATGATAACACTATCACCTGTAATTCCTTTCCAATCATCATAAAAATAAGCACCTCCACCCATTGAAACTGGAGGGACATATGCAGTAGCAAAATCGAAGTTGGAAGAATACGGCTGAAGATAAATTGTATCATTTATATTAATAGCATCACTAGCTTCTAAATCTATACAAATTGATTCTCCAAAAAGCAGCAAAGTATCATCTGGAACAATTAATACAGGTGGCGGTGTATTGATGACATGAATTGCTAGATTTGTCTGATTAATTAAAACAGAGATAAGGTCTCCACCCAAAGTCACAGTATCTGATCCATTTCCACAGGTATCCTCAATAACTGCAACCATATCAATATAAAAAGTAGAATCTATGGCTTCACAAGGAGGTAACCAACAATATCTTAATGGAATTTCACCAACACCTGCAATTGCTGTTCCAGGGCCTATCATATTGGTATTTAAACCTAAATTATTAAATGTTTCTGTAACACCTGTGTTCATCCAATTTGGATAACTTGAAGTAGAAGCTCCAATGGCAGGCAGAACAAAATTACTCTGAAGGTCAAAATTAGAGGATGTAATGTGTAAATAAACAGAATCAGTTGAAGTGGAAGTAACCATGAGATCAAAGCATATAGAATCATTAACATATACAACAATAGAATCTTCAACATCGATCAAAGGTATATTTGCAGAGGTACAACTTAATGTCTGATATTGAATATCCCTAACTGTTTCACCAATTTTAACCCCGTTTCTCCATTCTTCAACCAGTACAGCAAAAGCGTAAAGGCCTTGAGTTTCAGGGAAACAAGTAATATAACCAGTATTCACATCAATCTCCATTGGCTGATAACCTGCGCTAAAATTCCCTAAAATATTAGCTAAGTTATGTCCTGCTTGCCAAGGCACAAGATTAAATGGCTTAGTAGTACTACCATCATTATATGGATTAATTAGGTAATATTTAAGAACATCTCCATCTGCATCAGTAACAGAAAAATCTTTGATATCGGCATCTGTAGAATCAGAAGACAAACAAAAATATCCATCTACTGGATAATCTCCAAAATCTGGGGTTGAATTACCAGATGTTCCATTCCAAAGAGCAGGATCAGGAATTTGAACGTAAAAGGTAGAACCTTCTGTAGGGTTTGTAGCAGATCCTACATCAAGATTTACAACAGTTCCATTTCTACAACAAATATCCCAGGCTAAATAGTAACCATTTGAATTATCACTTAATGTTATGGTTTTAGTAAAAACTCTTTTTTCAACACAAATACCAAATTGTGTTGGATCAAAACACATGTCACCTATAGGAGGGTTATTAGTTACAGGTCCACTCCATCCAGTTAATGTTTGAACCAAACCATTAGTAACATTATCACGAACCTCACAGCCAGAAACTGTTACAGAGGTTGAATTACCAGGATTACAATCTCTAAAAACTGTAAGCGTAACAAAAAATGTATTAGCTCCTGTTTGAGTAACCTGAAAATCACCTCCAATTATGTGAGTTGCAAACATTGGTAAAGCGCTAAATAAAAAGCTAAAAATGATAATAAACTTCTTCATGATATGATGTAATTTATATTAAAAATATTACTGTTTTAATTTACTTTAACGTAGTAGCTGAATCCAGTACTCATCTTTTACAAGATTTGGCACTCTTTCTCCAGTATTCTGATCATAAGTACTACCAAATGACCCATCAATAAGCACATAATAAGTACCAGCTTTACATTCTCCTTGCCCTTTATGTGTGCCATCCCATTCAAAGCTAGAGTCATCAGATTCAAATACTTTTTGACCCCAACGGTTATAAATAGTTACAGCCATAAAATCATAGCATGGATCACTAGTTCCTTTTAACTTAAATTTATCATTATTTCCATCACTATTAGGAGTAAAAACATTAGGTAAAGGTTCAACAAATCCTACAGGTGGGTCTACATTAATATAAGAGTTCTCATATAAAGTATCCGCACCACATACTGTAGAAAAAGCTATATAATTAAGATCAAATTCCTTCTGAAAAACATAATCACAATCAGTAGTCCAGCAAAAACGCAACCCTACCTGACCTGTTGCACCAGGAGTTAATCCAGCATAAGTATAATTCGACATTGTTAATGTATTACCAGGAGTTATAAAATCTTCATAATAGTAGTCTCCTCCACCCGCATCATTAGGAGGAATAAAAGTGGATATAAAATCAAAATTACCTGAGTATGGTTGTAAATAAAGAGTATCATTTATATTAATTGAATCCATTGCTAGAAGATCTATACACATAGTATCTCCTAAACTAATAACTAAAGTGTCAGGCACATTTAATAGAGTTGGTGGAGGACTATTAACAACATGAACAGCAGTTTGGCTTTCAGTTATTAAAACTGATACTGTATCTCCATTTAAAGTAACAGTATCTATTCCAGTCCCACAAACATCAATTCCTACTGCAACTAAATCCAAATAAAAAATTGAATCAAGATCCTCACAGGCAGGGGTCCAGCAATATCTTAAAGGAATACTTCCTAACCCAGCAATAGCTGTTCCTGGGCCAATCATATTGGTATTTAATCCTAAATTGTCAAAAGTGAGTGTATCACCAGAATTCATCCAGTTAGAATAAGTTGAAGTATCTGTTCCAACTGTAGGTGATACAAAATTTCCTTGAAGATCAAAATTTGGAGAAGTAATATGTAAATATATGGTATCATTTTCAATGAATCCATCAGATAAAAATGTTGAAGAAATTTCAATATCAAAACAAATTTGATCATCTACATACACTGCTACTGAATCATCAATACTAATATCGGGCGGATCAAAAAATTGACAAACATTAGAAGTATATTGTATGTCTCTGAGCACCTCACCCAGCTTAACTCCATTACGCCACTCTTCTACTTTTATTGAAAATACAAATACGCCAACAATCTCAACCTGACAAGTTATGATACCCGTAACAGAATCAATAGACATAGGAGGATTAACATTATTGCCCAACATATTTGTGTTACTAAAAGAACCAGGAGCCCATTGACAGGTTGGCCATCCATAAGGAAAACTTAAACTAGGTGATGGTTTTCCAGAACAATTAGTTTGATCAAGTGGCGCTACCAGTGAAAATACCAATGAATCTCCATCTGCATCAGTAACATTGAAATCTATTTCTTGATAATTATTCAAACAAAAATACCCATAGTTTGGATAGCTCCCAAAATCGGGAGTACAATTACCATTAGTTCCATTAACTGTAGTAGTACTCCATAATGCTGGATCAGGAATCTGAGCATAATAGGTCATTCCATCACCACCTGGATTGGTTAAATTGGTGATAATTCCATTCCTGCAACAATCATCCCATGTAATATAATATCCAGCTGCATTATTATTCAATAAAATGGTGGTCTGAAATATGTATTCTTCTACACAAACTGGGGGGGTATAGCATAAATCACCTAAAGAAAGTACCTGCTGACTTATAAGGTCATTAGTCATACTAAAAGAGAAAACTTGAGTATGTGTAGCTGCATCAAAAACACAAACCGAAGAAGGGGAAATTATTGTTGAGTTAGATGGATCACAGTCTCTATATACCCTTAAGATTACATCAAACGAATTAGCTCCAGTTTGGCATATAGCAAAATTACCTCCCACAAAATGAGTTGCATAGGAGATAGATAAAGCAAAAACTAATAAAGGTATGAGTAAGACTTTCTTCAACATTATATCTGTATATTATTAGAATATACCTAGTTGACGCAAATTAACCAAAATGAGTTGCACTTACAAAAAAATTAAAGGATTAGAATAATTATAACTCGAATGCTTACTTTTGACCAACATAATTAATTTAATGGAAACTTGTACAGAAAGCATGCTCAAATTTGATCGAAATACTCTTAATAATAACGAGCTAATCCAGCTATACAGATCTCTTCTTTTACCTAGATTAATAGAAGACAAAATGCTGATCTTATTACGACAAGGGAAAATATCTAAATGGTTTTCGGGAATGGGGCAAGAAGCCATATCAGTTGGAGCTACTCTAGCCATGGATAATAATGAATTCATTCTACCAATGCACCGTAATCTTGGAGTTTTTACATCCCGAAATATTGACCTTTATCGTTTATTTTGCCAATTCCAGGGAAAAGCTGATGGATTTAGTAAAGGGCGTGAACGTTCCTTCCATTTTGGCACAAAAGAGCATCATCTTATTGGAATGATATCTCATTTAGGACCACAGCTTGGAATTGCTGATGGTATAGCATTAGCAGAAAAACTAGATCGAAGCGGAAAATCCACTTTAGTATTTAGTGGTGATGGAGGTGCTAGTGAGGGTGATTTCCATGAAGCCCTGAATGTAGCTGCAGTTTGGGATCTTCCAGTGATCTTTTTGATTGAAAATAATCAATGGGGACTTTCTACACCATCTTCTGAACAATTTAAATGTAAGCAGTTCGTTGATAAAGGCATCGGATATGGAATGGAAACCATGCAAATTGATGGTAATAATATTCTTGAAGTTTATCATGCTATAAAAAAAATAAAGAAAAGTCAACAACAAAAACCAAGACCTTTTTTACTAGAAGTAATGACCTTTAGAATGAGAGGTCATGAAGAAGCATCAGGCACCAAATATTACCCTGAAGGTTTGCAAGATAAATGGGCAGTAAAAGATCCAATTACTAACTATGAAGAATATCTCCTAGCTGAAAACATTATCTTAGAAAACCAAGTTCAAGAAATAAGAGCAGAGATTAAAGATCAAATAAATGCTAGCTGGAAAAGGTCCTATGAAAGCCCAAAAATTAAAGCTGATGTAAAAACAGAGCTGAATGACCTTTATAAAAATTCAAATTATGAATTAATTCAGCCAGATTATAACAAAACCCAAAAAATTAGATTTATTGATGCTATTTCAGAAGGATTATATCAATCTATGGAAAGACATAGCGGCACTGTTATTATGGGACAGGATATTGCCAAATACGGTGGTGTTTTTAAAGTGACTGAAGGATTCCTGGATAAATTTGGAGCTGATAGAGTTAGAAACACTCCTTTATGTGAATCTGCTATAGTTGGAACTGCTTTAGGTTTATCTATTAAAGGAAGAAAAGCTATTATGGAAATGCAGTTTGCTGATTTTGTAACAGTTGGATTCAATCAAATCATAAATAATTTAGCAAAGTTACATTACAGATGGAATGAAAATGCAGATGTAGTAATAAGAATGCCAACTGGTGCAGGTGTTGGTGCAGGTCCATTTCATTCTCAAAGCAATGAAGCTTGGTTCTTTCACACGCCAGGTCTTAAGGTTGTTTATCCCTCCAATCCTGAAGATGCAAAAGGATTAATGACTGCTGCTATTGAAGATCCTAATCCAGTAATGGTTTTTGAACACAAAGCACTTTATCGAAGTATATCAGCAAATGTACCTACCGAATATTACCATACTGAAATTGGAAAAGCTAAATTAGTTTCTGAAGGAAAAGACGTAAGCATAATAACCTATGGAATGGGAGTACATTGGGCAAAAGAAACAATAAGTAAATTAAATATTAAAGCTGATCTTCTAGACTTAAGAACACTATTACCATTAGATAAGGATGCTATCTTTAAAACTACAAATAAAACAGGAAGAGTTATAATTCTTCATGAAGATTGTTTAACTGGTGGTATTGGAGGTGAAATAGCTGCTTTAATAAACGAGAACTGTTTTGAGCAATTAGATGCTCCAGTTATCAGATGTGGTAGTCTAGACTCACCCATTCCTTTTGCCGCTAATCTTGAAAAAAGTTTTTTAGCCAATTCTCAATTTGAAGAGAAACTTCTTAAGTTATTATCTTATTGATTATGAAAAAAATCATACTTCTTTTTTTTATTACTCCTCTTCTATTTTTTGGTCAGGGAAATGATTCTAAAGTTGTACTTGGAATTAACATTGGTGGGTATTCTGCTAATAAAAACACAGCTGGATTATATAAAGGAGATGTAACTACCTATAATATTTTTACAATTTTCAATAACATCAATTATCAACCTACTTTTGATAATTATTTTCAATATCCTTACTCCATTGCTGAAATACCCCTCAATTCGCATTACAGAACAGGTCTAGAAGTAGGCGGTCATATTGGAATTAAAGGAGAATCAGGAGAATTATTTGCTGAAATTAATTTTGCTGACATCTCAGTTCAGGAATATTTTATTGTAGCTATTGAAGACCCTAACAACCTAACTCCAGATCCAACTTATGAGCCCATTCCTATTTTTGGTGAAGAAAAAAGAACAAACATTAATTTTGGTTATAGTTTTAATCTATATAATGAAAATGGCATAATCATTGGATTTCCTGTTTTTGCACAAATGACCAATGCTAGATTACAACGAAATTATTTTGTCATCAATAATCAGCAATATAATATATATCATGGGGTTGCAGGTCAGACCAACACCAATCCAGGAGGAACTGCTTTTGGTGGAGGTGCTGGTTTAACAGGAGCTATTAAATTCAATTACCAATTCTCATTTTTAGCTGGTTACTATGCACAATATTCTAAAATTAAAATGAATGACCAGCTTCAGCCATTTGGTTTGCATCATAGTATTTTTGCAAGAATTATTTGGGGGAAATAAATCTATCTAACGTAGATTCTTTTTGTTGTCACCCCTTCATCAGAAGTTACAGTTGCTAGATAAATACCAGAAGAATATTCATTTAAAGAAATGATTTCTTTAGCAGAGTTTATCACTTTACTAATTACCTCTTGTCCTGATACATTAGTCATCTTTAAATGAGCATTAGTAAGTTCACTTAATAATTCAACTTGAAGGTTATTATTAAAATTATTGATCTGTACAGCATTTTCATTTTCTTTAATACTTACCAATCCAGAACCAGTTTCTCCAGCTAATACTGCTGTATTTGGAGTAGCTTCATAGGCATAATCCTTTATTGATAGTCTTCCATCTAAAGTATATTCTACTCTAACCCATCCATAATGGATGTCATTATTAATTTTAAATTTTAATCCTAATATACCTTCTTGATCAGGAGTGAAATTACCATAAGATGTATAAACATTATTATATACTGGGACTCCGTTAATCATATATGAATATTCCAAAATTGCAGCAAATGGAGCTCCTATACCAAAAGAAGTTCCATAAGAATTAAAGCTTGCGGAACTACCAATATTAACACCTTGTGCTATAGGGGCTGGATAAGTATTAGAACCCACCATCCAAGAATTAAATGAACCAGCTTTATCAATGAATCCTGCTTTTATATTCATATTATAACTATATGTTCCTGAAGATCCTGATGTCACAGAACTAAACATCAAAGTATCAACATTTGTTAATGAAAAATCTGGAATAGCATCATTATTCAAATCCAAAAGATAAGTAGACATATTACCACTAAGAAGATAATCAGGGTTAATGTCTGTATAAACAACCTGCGCATTTGCTCCAGTAGCAGCAGTAGTTATACCCCCAGCCAGTGCCAAATAATTACTAATTTTAGATTTAAGTATACGATTATCTTTCATGATAGATTAATGTTTAATTAATATAGACTCTTTATAAATATATAAAATCTAACAGTAATCAAAAAATAATGATGCTAGTAACTCAGAGTTATTTATTATAAATTGGAAGCATAATAAAATGCTATCTTACATAAACCCTTCTAGTTAACTTTCTTTCATCAGAAAAAATAGTCACCAAATAGATGCCGGAAGAAAGACCATCAATAGAAACAATCTCATTATTTGAATTTAATTCCTTCCAAAGGATATGCTTACCTAAAATAGAAGTAATATTAAGTTCAGCATTATTAAATTCACAGCTACTAATGACTTGAATACTCTTATTTAATGTTCTTATTTGAAAATCAGCACTAGTTTTTTGTACACCAACAAGTCCACTTCCACCATAATCACCAGCTATAATCCCAGTATTAGGTGTGCTTTCATATGCATAATCTAAAACCATACAAGAAGTACCATCTGTTGTTGGATTGACCCTTATCCAACCATAATGGATGTTACCACCTATATCAAATTTAACACCAATATAACCATCTGATCCAGGTTGGTAATCTCCAATTGTAGCGGCAAAGGTCCCACTTGACAAAACACGCAAAGCAGCACCTAAAAAAACAGAAGTTATAGATGATGTATTAATATAAGACAACGTTGAATCTATTAAATTACCTGAAGTAATAGTATCAGCTAAAAGAATATTTTCCGTACCTAAAGTCATCACATTTCCTGCAACCTCATTTGATCCTATAGTTGATAAAGCGGCACCAATAAATGAAACAGGAAATCCACTAATATTAGTATCCAGCTCTGTTTCAAAAATTATAACGTCTATATTAAGGTCATTATTAAAATCAACAGTATAAGAATCACTTGAAGAAGATTGAAGCTCTAAATCAGGATCAATATCAGTATAAACAACTTGAGATCTAACTGCAAATACAAAAAACAAAAAAGAGAAAGTTATTATTTTTTTCATACCTATATAATAAAACTAGTTTCAATATAAACCATCAATCAACTCATTGGTTGCCTTAAACAAAAAAAGCCGTCTATTGACGGCTTTTAAATATAATTAAGAAATCTTATCTAATGTAGATTTTCTTATTAAAATTCCCTTGATCTGTATTTACTGAAACCATATAAATTCCAGATGATAGATCATTTAATTCAATAAGCTCAATTGAATTATTAATAGACTTACTTAAAACTTCTTGTCCAGTAATTGAAGTAATAGTTGCTACACTATTTGTTAATTCATCACTTAATTTAATTTTAACCTTGTCATTAAAGTTTTGAATCTCTACATTGTTTTCTGCAGTTTCTATTCCAACAGGACCATTTGCGCCATTACCAGATAAAATTGCAGTATTTGCAGTAGATTCATAAGCATAATCCTTAACAGATAATGTAGTGCCATCAGGAGTAACCTCAACTCTTGCCCATCCATAATGCGTATCACCACTAATGTCAAATTTTAATCCAACAAAACCTTCTCCATTAATGAAATTACCTCCACTAAAAGAACCAGAAGTAGATAAAGATCCAGTTATAGAATAAGTTAAAGAATATCCTAAAAATCCACTAGCAGATGAAAAAGAACCACTACTTCCAATAGCTGAACCAACAGGAACGTTAACAACAGCAGCGTATGAAGTCATCATAGAGTTTCCTGAAGCGGCAGGAGATACTACTGCTGCATCATATTGTAGACTAATATTCATACCATAATAAGTATAAGAAGATGTAACAACCATAGTTGTTAAACTAAAGTCAACAGTTCCATCATTATCAACATCTAGACTATACATACCTCCGTTTCCAGTAACCAGCTGATCAGGGTTAATATCAGTATAAACAACTTGAGCATTTGCAACTCCTGCAATAGCTGTGATACCACCAGCTAATGCTGTATATCTTTTAATTTTTGATTCTATTGTATTATTTCGATCCATATGAATAAATTTATTTAAACTAATTTTTTTTTAAATATACTAAAAAATTAACTTCTGTTCCTGTATAATTTTTTATCAATCACATTTTTAGTCTTTTTCTCATCAAATTCAAATCCTAAAAATGAAGCAATAGATTCTAATTCTTCTTTAGAGTCATTCACAACATCTTTATAATTAACATTTAAAATATCAATATTAGGTTGTGATTCAATCCAATTCTCAACATTATTTAATTGCTTAGAAAAAGCATCATTCAAACCTGTTGGAAAAGCTTTCTTACTTACATCTTTCTCCTTTCCTAACATAACTTGCTGACTCTTAAGAACTTCCCCCATGTCTCTTCTCATGAAAATTATCTTGTAATTATAATTAGACGGAAGGTAAGGTAATAGCTGAGCTATAATTTTAACAACTTTCCCTTTTGCATTGGGAAGCCAGCTTTTATCAACCATAAGTTTTTTTACCGGCTCATATTCATAATAACCTTTAGGGTTATTATTATCGGCTTCTCTTTTTTTGTCAGTTAAAATATCTAAATCAGAAGCACTAAGTAGCTGCATCATCATCGAAGTTCCTGATCTTGGTAATCCGGAGACTATAATTATTTCACCTCTTATATTTTTTTCTAAAAACTCATTATGCTCTTTTGCTTTATCCGGAAGATTTAATTCATTTTCGTATAAATCAGCTAGCAATCTATGTGCTTTTGTCATTCCAGGAGAAAGTGTAATAGCAGTCCTAAATGCATGCTCAGCATCAGTAAATTTATCAAGTCTTACCAACGCTTCTCCAATATGGAAGTGAGTACTTGCAGAAGCCTGATTTAAATCTAAAGAAATAAAAAGCTCATCTAAAGCTCCTGTAAAATTATTTCGTTTAAGCATTGTTATCCCTAAACCGTGATGAGCAATAGGATTTGTATCATCAATAGCTAAACAATTAATAAATGCTGATTCTGCATCTTCCCATCTTTTTTTCTGAAGAAAAGCTTTCCCCATATTCAAGTAAACTTCAAAATTATTTGGTGCAACTGCTTTAACTTCTTCAAACAACTTTAAAGCCTTATTCCATTTATTTACTTTCATAAATAAAAGTCCTTCAACAAATAAAAGATAATTAGGAAGTTCCGCTTCCCTCATAAATCCTTTTCTTTTTTTATTAAGCTCCTCTTCAGATAACTTAGCTTCTTCTTTTTCAATTTGAACCTGTATCTCTTTTAACTTATCAATAAGTATTCTGCACTTTCTAAACCTGTTTGTTGATAAATAGCAAAAAGCTAATCGCTGACCATAACGAATTTCTTTAAGGTTATTTTCAGCTAAATTTTCAAGTATTTCAATAGCCTTATCAAACTTACCACCATTAATTAGGTTTCTAGCTAAATAATATTGAGATTCATTTTTTGAGTTTTCAATCCTTAAAGCAATATTCTCATCTGGAGCGTCTATATATCCTAATTCAACTAACTGTTGCATAGCTTCCTGAGCAGCCCATGGATCCTCTTTAAAATCTTGCTTATGCATTCCAAAATCACCTTCTTCTTTTTCCCAGTCTTTTATGAAACTAGGTTGGATGTTTTCAGAAAACGCCTGAACAAGTGGTTTTCCTTCCATAGTCTCCCCAATTGGCAACCCATAAAGAGATAATAAAGTTGGAGTAACATCTAAAACAGAAGCTCCATGAATCATCTCTCCTTTTTTAATACCTGGTCCTCTCATGCAAATTATTCCAAATGGACTATGCTCTTGAGCAGGTGATGCTGGTTCTTTTATTAAGTATTTAGGTCTTAAATGATCTGAATGGAACCCATGGTCAGAGACTATCATTACAACCGTATCATCATCTACCATTGACAAAGTTCTTTCAAGCATCATATCATGAAACATATAACCTGCGCTTACAACATCTTTGAAATTTTCATATAATTCCTTAGGGATGCCTGGTCTCATTGGAGGATGAAATTTCATAGTCAAATGTGAAAAATGATCTATAGCATCATGATAAACTGCCATAAAATCCCAATCTGTCTCTCTTTGTAAATAGGTTGATGCTGCATGAATAGAAGAAGCATGAGCTAATATTTTAGCAATACTTGAAACTCTTTTTTCCTTTTTGATATCAATATCCTTTAAATTCGGAATAAAGGGTGAAATATGATTACCTGTTAATTCTTGTGGATGTACTCGTAGTTTTTTTAAAGCATCTACCATTTCTACAGGATGTACAGTTCCATCTAACATCTCCCACTTTTCCTTAATGGGCTTATTAGCCTGTTGGTACAAATTAGAAACCATAACACCGTTAATTGGTTCTGCGGGGTTACTTGGCCACCACCCAATTACGTTTGAACGCATTCCTTGGTTATGTAGTATATTCCAAATTGCTCTTACTTTTCTTGAGGTAGATGTTACAGGTCTTACCCCACTATTATCTGCCAATGGCTCAATAAAACCTAGAACGCCATGCTTATCTGCTCTATAACCTGTAGCCATAGAGGTCCAAAGCATAGGAGACAATGGAGGGTCTAATGTTTGAATTTTCCCATGCACACCTTCAGAGATAAATTTAGCCAATGTAGGCATCTTTCCCTCTTTAATTAAAGGCATAATTACCTTCCAATCTGCTGCATCCCAACCAATGAGCAATACTTTTTTAGCTATTCTTTTACTCATCTTTCTTCTTGTTTTTTTTCTTTTTTAACCTCTCTACTTGAACTCTTTTTTCTCTCCATTTAACAAGCCCAACATCCCCTAAAGCTAATAGCCCAAGTGAGCCACCTTCAGGTATTTTATATTCAGTTGATTTAGATTTCATTGATTTATATTTATTGCAATAATAAATGAATTTGAATAAATGAAAACAAAAAAACGATTTTAATTTATGGAAGTATATAAAACAGTAAGGCGGGATTTTTCCGTGAAGATAAATCCCGCCTTATTCAATACAGAGTTAACTGTCTTAAATATCAAACTACTGTTATTATGGCTTCTGCTTCTTCATCACTGATCCGAAAATCTGTTCTGTCAGCTTCTA
>PVBE012555069.1_pt1 | contig 23843 bp, 13 predicted proteins | sample 1631181 | NCBI WGS metagenome assembly PVBE01 (sample SAMN08397723, study PRJNA350692) | Marine metagenome, whole genome shotgun sequencing project. | isolation source: water | place: Pacific Ocean | collected 2012-04 | reverse complement strand
CGGAATGTAAGTGGAATCGTTGAGAAAAATGGCTTCGAGCATGGAATTGCTATCAACTTCAATTGAAATTTCAAAATCAGCGGAATGCCAAACTCCATTCAATTCCCAATGGGAAAATGCAAATCCCGAAGCAGGGATGGCCATCAGCTTGCAATTAACATTTTGCAGGTAGTTTCCCCTCCAGGGCAACCAATCCGGGGTCTTATCATTCAGGTAAATTTTTCCGGAATTCAATGGAAGCACACCCAGGCTCAGGCTGTCATGACCTGCAAGGTTGAAGAACGCAGCCAGTTCGTGCAGCAAAAACTGATGTCGGCTTGCGGCAATAGATTTCAACGTGTCAACATCCCTCAACCACTGGTTCAAAGAATGGATCGGGTCGCTGCCTGTTCCCAACCATCGATGGATCTGACGAGGCATTTCTGGTCTAATCCAATCCCTGTGATAATCGATAAAAGAATCAACCCTGGCAGGGTGATAAGTCAGATAAAGATGATCTGCGAATGAACTGAGAAACTGCTCCTTAAACTCTGTGTTGGTGAGCAGATTTCGAAACTGGGCTGTGGCCCAGGGAGGATTTTCTCCATCTGGCCCCGTAGAATCCGTAGCCCACGCCATGCCGTATTCATTATTTCTCACCAGCGCGCGGTCCAAATCCTGGATGAACCATTTCCATTGATAGCCTTCGTCATTAACTCGCCAGGCTTGAATGTTGTGTCCCCAGGCCAGGTTGCCGCCATAAATCTCCACGATCAGGTAATCGATATAACTCTGAATGTTCATGACGGGCTTCAGCTTGTTATACTTGTTTTGATTGGTCATGTCAGCACTCGAAGAATACTCAATTAGGTCGTGATACTTTTCTGAAGTGCCGGCCTGTACCTTATCATAGTTCTTTACTATATCGAGTTTCTGCAAGTCTATACAATAATTGTTGACAACAAAATCTGAATTCTGTTTGGTCCTGATGTTGTGAATGCCCCAGTATTGCCCATTAATAAAAACGATGGCTGGTCTGAAACCACGGATATCGACATCCATGTTTTTCCAGGTAAGATTCTGCTGAAATCCATCCCGAAATAAGGTTCCGCTCCAATCACCACCTGCTCTTAATTGCAGTGCATTGAAGGCACTCCAGGGACGATCCGGGAAAACAGGGTAGTCAATTTCTGAAACTCCAAATGAACTTTTGAACTGAATGCCCAACATCTTCTGTGGTAAGGACCAGGAGTTTTGACCAAGGATTTTGACACCAGCGGTTTCGTTAAAACCTGGTGTACCGTCTTCCTCAAAGAATTCAATATTCAGGGGATATTCCCATTTGGGTTTGAAGTTCTGAACATACAGACCAGCCAGAGAATCGAAGAAATAATAAGGATCGGTGGATAGTGAAACCACAGCCAGGTTGCGTTGGTCGAACTGTTCGTCAATGAAAAAGCTCTTGGTAACCACCGGGCCGGGCAAATAACCAGTTTCGAAAATGCGAGCTTTGATTACGGTTGTGGAATCAACGGCAATTGGCCCATTCGCTTGTAATGAGGAATTCGAAGGCGTGGATCCATTGATAGAATACCTGACCAAGCCAGAAACACTGGTAACTGAAAGCTGAAAAGCGGAACTGAAAAAACCAGCATCAGAATTGAATTGAGGAACTTCATCAGTAATGCCCAGATAGGCAGTGGTTGAATTTGCTGCGGGCGGTGTTGGGTGGTCAAAGTAGCGCCACTCTGTTGTGTTGCCCACAAACCTGCCCATACTTACATCGCTTCGTTGCAAACCAAAGACGATTCCATCTACGAGATTGCCTGAGGTGTTATAAATTCCTATGAATTCACCACTTGAACTAAGTTTGAACGGGGCGTGCAGTGTCCCTTGTTCAGGATCGTTATCGCACCAAATCAGCAGATACGCTCCGGGATCCAGCGTAGTTTGGCCAGGTTCATTCTCAGGAATCTTCCATTTGAAAACATTCATGGGATCATCTGAGATGAAAAATCCTCCAATATCAATCAGTGCAGATCCAGAATTGTGCAATTCAATCCAATCATCATATTCATCAAATTCATCTGGAACAATTGAATTGTTCGAAGCCAGGAATTCATTGATAAAAAGATCTCCCTGGGCAAAGCTGGAAAATGGCATTATACCTCCAACCAACAAAGAAGTGAAAACGACTAAACCGAAACATTTGGATAAACATCGCCAACTGGGCATAACATTACATTTTCAGAATAAACGATGCTTGGTGAGTTGGGGTAAACTTAGCAAAGAATTAATAAATGGAACCCAAGAATGGCATCTTTCTTAATTCTATGGATTGTCCCTCAGAAATCCATTGTTTAATCCATCAACGGTCAACACGGCTCCGTTATCCGAGTTGATGAATAATTCTTTGCATCGCGCTGTGTCGTTTTGAATTGAAGGTTGGAAAGTAGTTCCTCCGGGAACAACAACATACTTGGTCAAATCCGGAACAGCCAGTTTATCCCAATTACATGGCGAAAACCAATCTATACTTTCTTGGCCGGTCCAATATAAAGTGTCGAATGCGATACCCAGGTTTTGAGGCATTTGAAGACCCGTTAGTACCCCACCACTATTTCCAGATTGAGCACCTTGCGAATTCCCTATACAACTTGCCCGACCGTAGATCGTGGTTCCAGGAGCACCCGCTGAAACATCAATATCAACGTTGGCAGTAATACTTGATCCACTGTGCCAGAATATTCCTCCACCTCCACCACCACCGGGACCCATGCAAAAATCTGGGGGAGGACCACCATTGTGACAATCGCCACCGTCTGCTCCCCTGGTTTGAATGTGAAGGTTGGTAACATAAGCATTAGCCTCAATCAGGACTGAGCCACCTGCGCCTCCTCCACCCGAGCCATTGCTTCCTGCAGTGTCTGGCTCTTGTCCATTGGCATAGATATAATGTCCATTCCCGATAATAATATTTGCACGAATCAAGACAACTCCACCACCACGACCTCCGTGTGTGGCGGAAGCTGAGTTGCCATGTCCGGCCCCTCCTCCGCCTCCGAGGAAAACTTTATTCGATGAATTTGAATAGCTCATCGCCTTTCCTCCAATTCCTTCTTCCTCACCATGACAAGTGAATATTGAAAATCGAACGCGCTCACCACCATCTCCACCGGCACCGAAATTTGCACCTCCCGCACCTCCTGCATTGTGTTCGTTTCCGCCACCTCCACCATTGGTCATGGGGCCTTTTCCGCCATCTCGACCTGACGATGGAATACCGATTCCCTGACCTTTCATCGCTCCCCGGCCAGTGGTGTAATCGTAATAATAGTCGTGGTATTGAACCGTAAAATGGCAAATGATCGGAGAAATATACTTTGTTCCTCCGTAAAACCCAGTCTCATTGACATTAATGTCTGCATTAAAAGTTACAGTACCGGCAGCTTCCAGCACGATAACTCCACCTGCAGCTCCCTGCCAGGTGAAAGGTGTCAAATCACCAGTGATATTTACATCATTGTATTCAGGAACTTTGATGAATTGAATTGAAAATGTTGTGTCATATTGATTGAGCAGCGGTTCGGAATAGGTCAGCCAGAGACCTGTCTTGGTTGTGATTCTTATGTATTCATAGTTTCCTGCTGATAGGTAGTCATTAACCGTTCCGAAACTTGAGTTATTGGTTTCTATGACATCCGCGCCTTGCGTCTGCATAATCACAACCAGATTTCCTGCTTGAATGCCATTCGTACTTCCAAGCTTCATTCTCTTATTGCAATAATCAATGTAACGAACAGTTCTATAAGTGTTGATCGTTCCAGAGATATTTGCGGTCTGCGCATATATTGAGGTATAGATAGGAGCCAGGAACATTTGCATCAAGGCAAATATCCTGATAAACCAATACGTATGACGATTCAAGAACATCCTATTATGGTTATACGTAAAGCGGCAAAAAAAGGCCGGAGTATAATTAATATACTCCGGCTTTGATGTCTTTTAAACGAAAGTTACTTAGATTGTTGTACCACATTTTCCTGCTGGGCAGGTTGTTCAAACTTGATTAAACCTGCTTCCATGAGTACACTTCGCAATTCATCAATCTGTGCTTGTTGATGGCCTTTATCAGATTGTAGTTGTTCAATTGTTTGTTGTTGCTCTTTAATAGCTTCAACCAACAGACCAATCATGTGTGAGTATTCCACAGATTTAAATCCTTCTTCATCGGTATCAACTACTTCTGGTAGAACTGCTTCTACTTCCTGAGCAATCAAACCAACTTGATGTCCCATTTCTAAATCGTATTGTGGGAAATCTTTGATTCTCCAGTTGTAATACACACCTCTTAATTGCATCACTTTGTTCACTGCGTTGCCAATTGTCACAACATCTTTTTTTAATCTTTCATCAGATGTTTCGGTGATTCCAGCAGTTTTCAATCTTCCATTCACATACAATTTATAGGTACCTGGAGTAGTCCAACTAACACCAACGTTGGTTCCATCATGATAGAGATTGCTTGAAGGAGTCCATGCTGTTCCGTTGTAGTATAAAGTTTGTCCGAAAGTAGCCGGAATTAGTGGACCAGTTGGACCAGTTGGACCAGTTGGACCAGCGTTTCCTTGTGGGCCTTGATTTCCAGCTGCACCAGCTGCACCAGTTGGACCAGCAGGTCCGGCTGGACCTTGCAATCCCTGCCCTCCCTGGTTTCCTTGCGGACCTTGTGGTCCTTGCGATCCAGTTGCGCCAGTTGCACCATTAGACCCATTGGCTCCGGCTGGGCCTTGTGGACCGGCTGGCCCAACAGCTCCAACTGCTCCAGTTGCGCCTTGTGCACCAGCAGAACCTTGTGGACCTTGTGGGCCAATTGGACCTTGCGGACCACCAGGGCCAATTGGGCCTTGTATTCCTTGTGGGCCTTGATTCCCTTGAGATCCTGTTGGGCCAATTGGGCCTTGTGGACCTTGAGGACCGACAGCTCCAGCAGCACCAGTAGGACCGGCAGGACCAATTGGACCTTGTGGCCCTTGTGCGCCTTGAGCTCCTACAGCACCAGTTGGGCCTTGAGTACCTTGTGGACCCTGAAGTCCTTGAGCGCCCGTTGGACCTACAGTACCTTGAGGACCCTGCGGACCTTGTGGGCCTTGAGGACCTTGAGCGCCAGTTGCTCCTGTTGCACCTGTTGGGCCATCTGCACCATCAGCTCCCGGAAGACCCATTGGGCCTTGTGGGCCCTGAGGACCTTGTGGGCCTTGTGGACCTTGTGGGCCTTGTGGACCTTGTGCACCTTGTGCACCCGTTGCACCCGTTGGTCCTATTGCTCCATTAGCTCCATTAGCACCAGGAACTCCCATTGGGCCTTGTGCTCCTGTAGGTCCTTGTGCTCCGGTTGAACCGGCAGCTCCTGCGGCTCCGGTTGGTCCTTGTGGGCCAGCTGCTCCATCAGCACCAGGAATACCCATTGGCCCCATTGGGCCTTGAGCTCCTGTTGATCCGGCAGGCCCTTGAGGACCTTGTGATCCGTTTGAACCAGGTGTCCCTGTTGGACCAGGTACGCCTTGTGGTCCGGCTAGACCTTGAGGACCCTGTGAACCAGTAGGACCTTGTGCTCCAGCTACCCCTTGAGAACCTTGGGCTCCGGTGGGACCAGCAGGTCCTTGAACCCCCTGAGCACCGGCAGGACCTTGCGGACCTTGTGCACCAGTAGCACCGGTAACACCAATTGTACCTGTTGCTCCTGTTGGGCCAGTATTCATGGGAAGTGTAACTGAGTTTCCGTTAGTAATAGAAAGTATTTGGCCGCTGATTGCTAATAGCTGTTGATCGGTATTATCTAGATATGGAGTAAGATCTACAGTTGCAGAACTGTTGGTAAGTCCTAGTATGTTCCCGAATAACACTGGATCCTGAAACTCGTTTTGATCATCGCCATCGGCTGTGAAGGAGAGCCATTGAGCTCCATCAAAACCAAAGAAATCCGAACCATCCCAACGCATGTTACCGGCATTGTTGAGGGCACTATTTCCAATTTGAAGACCTCCATTCAACCATCCATCTCCAGTGTTGGCATGGAAATAGGCAATCGGTGATGCGTTGGCTGTTCTCAATTCGTACCGAACATCCGTGGCATTAAAGAACATTCCAAAATTAGTGGCGGTTGTACCATTATAATACTGGAAAGCATAACGATCAGGACCTACCTGGTAATTACCTGTGGAAGGAAACCTCAAGTTTCCTTTGATATCCACAGACCCTTCAAAAGTTCCTTTTCCAGAATTATGATGCACGCTGAACAGTGGTAAGTTCGCAGCATCTCTGAAGGAATACCCATCCACACCACTAAATAATAGGCCATAAAGTTGCGCACCATCAAATTTGAATGCGTATTCATTAACGTTTACTAGATATTGAGCTGCTCCATTAAATCGCAGATTACCTGTTGCATCGAAGTCTGCATAGTCAGCTGTACTGGCATCACCTATGTAAGCTGATCCACGAACATCCAATTTACCGGCTGGCGTAGGTGTTCCCACACCCAAATCGCCATGAACATGCACTCTACCCGTAATCGCATCCAGTTCATAAATTGGTGTTCCGCCTGTAGTTGTATATCGATATTCGTTAATGGTGGTTCCATTAAAAAAATACATCTGGCCGAAATCTTCATCAAACTGATATCTCCAAACCCAATCAACTGGTCCTAGTAAGTAGTCGCCAGTTCCTTTGAAGAAACCATCACCATCAGGATCTACCTGAAAATAGTTTGATCCATCACCGGCTCTGAAATCACCGTTGATTTCAAGGCTTGTTGAAGGTGAAACCAAACCTATTCCGATCTCGCCCTGGGCTTTAACCCTCATTCTTTCTACTCCATTTGAGCGGAAAACTACATCCTCAAAATCTGTAGTTCCAATGAAATTCAGCGTGGCACTTGTACCGGCATTTCCATTCAGCAACCAAACACTATCGGAAAGAGCCCGATTGTTTCCACCCTTTAAGGATTTGTCTGAAGTTGCCGCGTGCAGAGCGTAAGGAACTGAAAGCAACTGATTAATGGCTACAGTCTGAAAGTTGGAACCTCCTTTGTCATCAATCTCAATCTTCATCCAGGCATTTGATTGGTTCCATGAAATCTCCGAGAATTTACCTGATTCAGGGTTGCCTTTTCCGATGGCCACATTAAACAAACCAAATTTATTGGTCGTGGCATTATGTATTTCCGTATAAAGAACATTCTGTGAATTGTTCTCATCAAGAATACTCACTTTAACTGCAATGTTTTGATCAACAATTACCTGCCCAATTGCATTTCTTGCAACTGCCTGATAATTAATTCCCTGCGGAACTTGTGCTTGCATCTCAAAAGCAAATGCTGTGAGGAAACAAAGAATAATAACAATCGACTTCTTCATTTTAAAGGATTTAGGTGTTAGAAATTTGTAATGTGGGTTAAATAATGAAGTTAAAGTTAACTAAATTTTGGCGGCCAAGCTACAAGAAATCGTGAAAAATGAAGGTTCGAAAAGAGCTGATTCCTGGCTTTAAACTAAAAAGCTATTCTCTTTGATTCAAGATGAACCAATTCTTGATTATTCCATCGTGCTTTTATGGAGTAAAACACTTGTTGCAACTACCAACGCAACTAAGCTACCTGATCAATGTGAGATTGCCTTTTTCCTGAATTTCACTTCCATCCAAGGCCGTTGCGATGATGTAGAAAACATAGGTTCCCATATCCTGTGGTTCATCTTTGTAGGTGCCATCCCACCCCAGTGTAGTTTCACCAGAACTCACTTCATCGAGGTTGTTTGAAGCGTAAACTTCTTCTCCCCATCGATTGAAAATGTGAATTTCGTACTGGATGATTTCTACGCCAAAGACAGTGAAAAAATCGTTGCTACCATCTCCGTTTGGAGTGAAGGCGCTCGGAGCAATTATGGCTGCAGGGCATTGTTCTTCATTAACCAGGAATATTTGCTTATAGCCACACAGATCTGTTCCATCAAAGATTCTCACGGCATAGGTTCCATCTTCATTCACAGTAATTTCTTGTGTTGTGTCACCGGTGGTCCATATATATGACAAAGAATTTTCTGTAGCCACCAAAACCTGTTCACCACCAATACAAATGGTATCTATTATATTTTGGTCGGGTTGAAGCTGGGGTTCTACGGTAATTGTCACAGTATCAAAACCTTTACATCCAGTTGCAAAATCCATTACAGTTAAATAGTAACTCCTTGTATTTGCCGGACTTGCGATCGGAAACTGAATGGTGTGCTGCGACAAGGTAGGATCGTCATCCCAAATGTAAACATCGCCTCCTGAAGCATGAAGAACTGTGGCATCTCCTTCACAAATGGAAGTATCAGGCCCAGCGTCTGCTGGAGGTGGAGGTGTCACTGAGATCACCACTGAATCAAGATTCGGGCAGGCATCGGGGACAATCAAATTTGCATACACAGTCATGGTTTGGGGTGCAATAACAAAAATAGTATCGTCTGTTGATGATGAATCTGGCCAGGTCCAGCTAAAATCACCGTCCTCATGTTCTGCTGTAAGAATTACCAACTCATTGGGGCAAATGGATGTGTCATTTGGAATTTCCAATTCAGGTAATGGCAAAACCTCTAAAGTAAAATTACCTTGCCTGGGTCCACAAGCATTCAAAGCAAACAAACCGATGCTTGGAAATCCCGCACTATCAAACACAACAGTCATTTCATTATCGGCAGAATCAACCAGCGTTCCATACGAAACAGACCATTGATAATAAGTCAACAAGACATCCGGAACCATATACGTTACAGTATCACCCTGGCAAATTGGGTCGGGACCTGAAATATTCACCAAAGGTGGCTGCACAACAAAGACTTCTGTTTCTGGAGACCATGGGCCAACACAACCGAAGTTATGCTCACGAACAAAGAAGTTGTACATCCCTGGAGCAGCCCCGGTAAAATTCACTAACAAAGGATTAAAGTCCCAGAAAAACGGATTACCATTATTTACCCCATTAGAAATCCATTCGTAATCGGAATCGCTATTGTATGGAACGATGAGAAACCCAATGACCTGACCCTGACAAATTATGTTTGTATCAGGAATTATAATAGATGGTGTTGTGGCTGGCGCACCAATGGTAAGGCGTATTAATGAACCCAATAAATCGTGAGGCTGACTGGAATTGGTACCCACAATCCTCATGTAATACATCCCATATCCGGGAGCTCCAACAATCGCAATCAATTGCGGAAGTGGTGGGATTGAAACTGTCATTGTTCCTGAAACCGTATCAATGCTGATTCCCAGGCCACCTGTGTTGATGATGAAGTAAAACATGGAATTGATTACCTGCACCTGGAATTGATTTCCTGTGAAATAATGGGCAAGCGAATCCCAGGTATTGATGTCTATGTTGATGGTAACATCCGCTCCTGCAGTGTCTGAAATACACACAGCAATATCAATGGTTTGATTTGTAAGTATGTCACATTCCCGGATACAAAATGGTCCGAAATAAAGGGTGGAATCGGGAATCACCACGGGGTTTGAAGCTGTGATTCTGATGAAGTAACCACATCCTTCAGGAACCACTGGAAGCAGTCCAGAGACCTGCCCTGGCAAGGAACCAAGAGCTGGATCAAATGTTTCATTACTCGGCAAGGTTCCGATGACCTCAGGATTAGCGAAACTACCGTTGGAATCGCTAAGTTCAGCCGTATATATGTTTCCGGGATTGTACACACCAGTGGAATAGAAAGGTATATCTATAGCACTTTGCACACATATAGTATCTGGTCCGAATGTAACCGGTGGCTGAAGGGTTGTGATTATGTTCGGGCAGTTTTCAACTTCAAAGCAAACACTGGCCACCCCAGTAATAACAGGTGGAGGTGTTAATCGGTTGATCCTCACTTTGTAGCAGTTGTTTGGATTGGTGCTACCGGGTATAGTTGCTGCTACAGCGCCAATGGTAACCCCAGATCCGATTCCAAAAACCCCAAGGCTTACAGGATTAAAGAAGAATCCTCCTGGATTCGAAAGCAGAACTTCATAGGTTCCAGCACAAAGTGGTCCGGACAATTCGTAAAAAATGATCAGGTTATTGAGTTGGCAAATGGGATCAGGGGTAACAGAAGTTATAGTCAGATCTACCGGAAAGTTAATTGGATCATAGGTTCCAACGGCTATAATATCATCAATGGAAAACGAAGTATTCTGGACCGTGTCGGTTCCATTAACCCACCTGAAACCAAACCTCAGATCAAGCACGTTTTCAAAGGCGGGATCCTGCACGATTTCATAAACCCACTTACTATTATTATTGTATTTAGCCTGGCCGGTTTGTGTCCATGGGCCGCCATCAATGCTATAATAAACCTGGCCATAGGAATCGGCAGATCCCTCACATAAATAGAAGAAGGTGAATATTACATCCACCAAACCAAGTGTACAAAACCCATTTGCCAAAGGAACAAATCGGTCTGATGGAGACTGATTATCGAAATTGGCATTGGCAACACCCGACACGCTTGCTTCCAGGCTATCGTGAATGTGCAGATAATGGCTATGTGGAGCCAGACCGATTACGCCACCAATAGTGCTATCCTGGCTCATGGTGTTTGGGTAAACACCTTGCCCATCGAATTCATTATTTACCACCCAAGTATTTGCACCCGTATTGCTCCCCGGACCACCCGTATCGTTTTCGACCACAGCGTATGGAAAGTTTTCAAAATCCTCCCCAAACAACAACATGATTTGAGCATGGGTGGAATTGGCGAGTAGAAGTAACAACGCGGTTGTTAAAAAGCCAAGTCTCAACATTGCAAAGGATTTAGGGTTAGGCGCATTGAGGCGCGCCTTAAATTTATGAAAGTTTTCAAAGCGCTTCTTGTCATCTTACCAATGTAACATTTCCCGATTCCAATACTTCACCTTGTTCAAGGTTGTTAATCTTGATAATATAAGTAAAGGTGCCAATAGGTTGTTCTGCTCCTCGCCAGGTTCCATCCCATCGTCCATTGATATCATCATAGACTTTTTCGCCCCACCTGTTAAAGACTTTGAACTCTACAATTTCTACTTCTTCGTCCTGTATAATTACCTGGAATACGTCATTGGTTCCATCGTCATTGGGCGAAAAGGCATTTGGAATAGCGTAAGGCACCGGATGAATTATTTCAACCCATGCAGTATCGTACTTCACACATGAATCCAGGATTACCGTGGCAATGTACATGATGTCGTCATCGGGCGTGGAGACCGGATTAAGACAATTTGTACAACTCAACCAAGTATCTGGCGACCAATAATAGTCATCCAGAATACTTATGTCGGTGATCATATTTAACGTCACACTTTCCCCGAGCAATATGGAATATCGATCAGGGTCAACCAACAACTGTGGTTCGGGTTTAAAGGTAACCGATACTGAATTTGAAACCGCTGTACATCCCTGATCATCGGTAACGGTAACATCGAACGTTCCAGCCTGGCTAACCACAATTTGCTGGGTGGTGGCTCCCGAAGACCAGAGATATTCCGCAAATCCGGCATCGGCAGTTAAGGTAACCGATTCATCCAGGCATACCGGGGCAGGATTGGCCGGTTCCACTTGCACGGTTGGCAAAGGCGTTGTTATGATTAACATGGTATCGCGAGCCACACAATCGCTATCTATCACATTAGCGATATAGGCAAATGTGTCAATCATACCCAAAGGAATTTGAACTGATGGATTTTCCTGGACAGTTGAGGTCATGTAGTTAATGGCGGTTGGTGGTACCGAACTCCACCAAAATTGAGAGCCTGTTGGATTGGTAGGGGTGCCTCCAATTTGGGCAATTTCATTTTCACAAACGACTATGTCCGGCCCGGCATCAAGTGCAGGCACTGGTTTTACCACCACCACGTATGAGTTGGTCACCGTGTTTCCGCAGAAATCGAAAACGGTAACGGTATAATTGGTGGTCTGTAGAGGTCGCACAATTACGATAGAATCTGTCATTCCACCCGGACTCCACAAATAGGTATAAGGTGGAACCCCCCAATCAGGGAAGTTGGTCAACTCTACTGAATCCTGAGGACAGATGAGATTAGTTGTAGCAACGTTGGGCTGAACAAAGGTCTGATCAACCGTTGACTCCAATGTGCGCGCATGAACAGTAATTTGGAAGAAGTTCCCCTCAGCACATTTGAAGCCACAAATCAAACCTGGATTACAACGTGATTCTCTGTTCTTTAATGTGAAATCGAGGCTATAATCTGGGCATTGAGGTGGAATACAATTGAGAAAGTTTGGAAAATTAACCGGTGTTGCCCAGGGAACCAGAAAGCTATCCGTAGTACAGGTTCCAACAAAAGGTGGAACTGCAGGGTTACAAATCAACTGCCCGGTTGACATGCAAGGCCCAACAACTTCCATCGTAACATCCGCAAATACACAAGCCGGACCAGTACCGGTCCAGTTAATATCGCATGTCGGATCATTTTGGATATCATATTCGAGATCAATCCAAACGTCAACGATTTCACTTTCACCGGGAACCGTAACATTTAATAGAAAATCGCAGCTACCCAGCGAGCTGGTAGTAAAAGGCATTTGTGCAATATACTGGGTAGGTGGCGGAGGTAAGGTAGTGGCCAAAAACATGAACATCCCCATGCTATCCAGACCGGTGACAAGTGGGTCTATCACCAATGGATACTCCGAAGGATCATTTGATAAAAAAGATCTTGGGACCATTAATCTCACAAAGTACTCCCCATTTTCTTCTTTGAGGTCATAAGACCCAATTTCGAGTTTGGTTGCTCTTGGGTTATAAAAACGGGGCTCACCAAACTTGATGTGGCCAACATTTTTCGAATTTCGAATTACCAACTCACCCTGCCAAAAGCCGGCATCATTCTCTATCCCTTTTTGGCTGTTTTTCATCAGCCGAAAGCCCCTGGGCAATTCAATCTTTTCCTCAAAAATGAGGAAGCCGTCAGTCTCAGGCAAGTTCAAGGGCCCTTTAACCACGTAGTTTGTTTTCACACCACCAAGCTCCATTACCTGCTCAATGTCAATCCCCGCCCAGGCATTTAATGTTTTAGCGCCATCATTTCCTACCGAGGTTTGTTTGAAATCAGGAATACCAAAATCCATGTCTCCGGATTTGTCGGTATAAAGCATCCGCAGGTTATGGTTGAATTCCAGGTTCAGTTTGCCGACTTGCAAACTGGTAGTGTTTGTGTTTAAATCGACCCCTGTACTAAAAAACTGGAAGGGTGCCAGAAAAACGTTTGGTTTTTGTGGGTGATGACGAAGATGATAATCAATCGTTCGCCAATTACCTTTTTTGTCCTTGTAATGAATTGGAGTAGCACTTTTCTGCACAAAAAATTCACCCCCATCGGTTCCATGTTTAATAAAAAAACGTGAATCGAATTGTCGTTCCTGGAGCACTTCAAAACAATTTCGACACTGCGTGTTGTAAGGATTAACTCCAAATTCCGGATGTTTCTGAAACAGTGAAGCAGTGTGCCTTTCAACCTCAGGTGTAACAAGCTTTTTATAATAAACTAATTGTTCAAAGTTGAAGGTCTTGGGAAACATTTTCGGTTGTTCGCCATTGTAGGCCGAAATCGAAATGGTTCCGAAAAAAAATATGGCGATTAGTGTGATTCTCATATTGCCCGAAGTGCAGGGGGATAGCCGTTCAAAAATAACAATTCGGGGGGAACAGGCAGTTTGACTACCAACAGGGAGGTGTGCATTTCAGAATGTCTTTGGATATTCCAAATTTCGGAGTGTAACCAGGATAGATTCCGAATACGCTCTTAAAGTTAGAAATAATCCTTTAACTTGAACTATCACTTTTCAATCTTAATTGAGTGCATTTGCAAATCAATATGATCATGAAGACTTGGCTTCAGACATCAAATCTTCTTCAGAAACATCTTTTACATGAGTGGCTAACCACCAGAAATTGCCTTGTGGTCCTTTGACTGCAGCAGTTCTGTCACCATAAAACTGATCTTCAGGAGGTTGCTCTGAAACAGCACCTGCATCAAGGGCTTTTTGATAAGCATTATCTACATTTTCAAGATAAACATACTGCATGGCAGAATTCGATTGGTATTCGCCAACAGGTTCGCCCATCATAATCACAGAATCTCCAAGCTTTATTTCAGCGTGCATGATTCGCCCGTTTTCCCCGGGCATCCTGAGTAGCTCTTCGGCCCCAAATGCGTTTTGGAGAAAAGTACTCAATGAGTCCACACTCTCAACAATTAGATATGGTGTTACTGTGTGAAACCCCTCTGGTTTGAAATTTACGTTCGACATATTTTATTCGTGAATTTGGTTTTGAAATCTTAACTACCCAATTTGCCATTTACGATGAATAAACTTTCCCAAACATTTTCGACATCGGTATCATCTTCCGGTATAGCTCTTGAAAGTCAACAATTCTATGAAACGATCCAGCAGCGTTTTATCCCATTGCATCCCCTCGCCACCACATTCCGGGCAACGCCATGATTTCTTTTTCTTTCTGGACTTTGTTTGGTCTGATTGAGTCAACTTTGGTTCCTTCCTCTTTTGGTGATGATGGGTTGTGGATGGGTTTCCGAAAAATAATACATTCTTTAGAAATAGCGAAAAAAGCACTTTTGATAGCTACAAGATTTGGGGCAATAGCTTTCTTATTGCTCCTGCTCCCAAATGAAATCGCTCATTTCCAACCCCTTCAATCAGAACAGTGGTAACATTCAGATTTTCAAGTTCATTATTGTACATCTCAAAAAGCTGATCTCGGTTATGTGGGTTTTCTCTTAAGCTATCTTCTTGCCATTGAAGATCTGGCTTACAGAGCAAAAACAAATCCGGCAAATTTTTCACAACATTTGATGCAATGAAATCGTCTACTTTACCAAATCTTACCTGGCTCCAAATCTTCAGCACTTCCAGGCTCGTGTCGCAGATTAATAATTCAGTTCCTGCGTGGTTCGCTGCATTCTCGATTTCTAATTGTCCTTTTGCTATCAGGGCCAAGTCTTCAAACCCGTACTTTCCATTCCTTTTAGATAAATAGTCTCTGGCAAATTCAGTTACCTCCACAGCTTTGAAATGCTCTACCAATTGCCTGGTGAGGGTAGTTTTTCCTGATGATTCAGGGCCCGTAATCACAACCTTTTTCAAGCAAAAGATTTTTGTGTGTCAAAAGATCGTTTCCATTGAAAATAGCCAACAACCGCTATTATGGTGTAAGCCACAAACAAACCTGCAAACAGGTATCCTCCCCTACTTCCATAAAGTGCGATATACCCAATATCGATAACTACCCAGTAAATCCAATTCTCCAATATTTTCCTGGTGACAAGGGCGGTTGTGATAATTGAGAAAACAGTTGTAAAAGCATCGGGGTAGGTTGCAACGGCATCGGTGTAGTTGCTAAAAAAGTAGCCACAAACAACACTTGTAATACTTCCACCAACCAATATGGACACGTGTTTTGAAAACGGCAGTGTGTGGATTTTTACGGATCTATTATCTTCTGTGGTGGCTTGCCAGGCATACCAACCGTACAAACTGATACCCACATAGTAGAGTTGTAAAAGCGCATCTATCTTCAGTTTGTATTCGAACCATGCTGCATAAAACCAGAAAATGCAACCTATTATTCCAACCGGCCAGCACCATACTTTTTCCCTGGCTGCTAAAATCACATAAGCAAAGCTGAAAGCAACCGCTCCGATCTCAGCCCAACTCAACGCTTCAATCATTTCAAGCATCCTCTATCTTCATCAGTTTAACTGAATTCAGGTTAATATGCCATCCCTGATTTTCCTGGGAAGTCTTTGATAAACCAATTGGTGGGAGTTTTGAATCAACCTTTCCCATTCTGGTGACGAAAGTGCAGAAACATCGCTTACATGGATCCATTTGTAACGAGCCAAATAGGGTGCAGGAATGATGCCTTCGCGATCAGTTAACTCATCGAACTCGTTTGGATCTACCTTCAGCGATACTTGTACCGGTGGATGAGTTCCTGTGACACAATACATCTTTTTCCCTACCATGTAGCACAGATCATTTCCCCATTTCACATCAATTTCAGTTCCGGGAATTGCCAGGCAGATTTGTTCAAGTAAATCGTGTGTCATGTCAAATAATTTTCAGCTGGCTAACGCAAAAGAGACAATGCACCGACCACTTTTTCTTCTGACCCATCGGGCAAAACAAGCACCACATAAAAGGCATACGATCCGACAGGCTGCTCTTTGCCTTTATACGTGCCATCCCAGCCTCCGTTTCCACTATAAACGGCCTCACCCCAACGGTTGTAAATTTCAAGAATTTTCACCTCCACATCAGTTCGTGTCAGCACCTGGAAAACCTGGTTGACCGCATCAACACCATTGGGTGCAAAAACGTTGGGAATGGCATAAAGACCGCTTTCTTCCACATTGATGGTTACAATAGCCGTATCCCGACAGCCATGTTCATCCATCATCACCAGCATATAGGTAGTGGTGCTTTGTGGAGCAGCCATCGGCTCTACGAGGTCCGAAGTGGATAGCCCTGATTCAGGAGTCCAGGTGAAGGTTTCGTTACCGGTTCCACCAAAAATAGTGGTGGGAATAATAAAAGACTGACCTTGCTGAATATCCACTACATTGCCAGTATCGATAGTTACCTCAACCAAAGGTGGCTGGGAAATCATGATTAAGGAAGTTTGGGTACAGCCGTTGTCATCTGTAACTGTTAGGGTATAATTTCCGGCTTCAACATCCAAAAGTTCATTTGTAACGCCACCACGTGACCATAGGTATTGATAAGGCGCAACCCCGTTTGAAGGATTAGCCTGGATATATCCATCGTTCAAACCATAACAACTTACCATTTCTTCCACGATTGAAATTTGAATGGTATCGGGCTCGGTGACTGAAAATGTATCCATTGCCACACATCCGTTTGAGTCGGCTACCGTAACAACATACACCCCAGAATCAAGATTGATGGCAATCGAACTATCCTGAACTGGAACAGTTGACCAGGCATATGAATAATCAGGTATACCACCAGAAGCAATTGCTTCAATTCTGCCGGATCCGTCTTCAGGGCAAGTGAGGTTCGTTACTATTCCTGAAACTGCAAGTTCCGGTGGTTCGTTGATCGAAATGGTATCAGATACCACACAACCGACACTATCGGTTGCTGTAATAATGTATGTACCGGCCCCCAGATTAAAAACTGAGTCTCCATTTTGAGGGGGTGTTGTGTTCCAGCTAAACGTGTATCCGACATTTCCACCCGTAACGTTGGCCCAGGCCGAACCATCTATTTCACCAAAGCACGAAACGTTAGTGGTGAACACAGAAAGTGAAGCACCAACCGGTTCAGAGATAGTTGCATTGCCAGAGTCAACACATCCATTCTGATCAGAAATTATGACAGAATAACTACCCACGGATAATCCGAAAGCGGTATCGTTTATTTGGGTGGGCGTGGTGTTCCACGAAAAACTATACGGTGTAGTTCCTCCCGTCAAAGTTACCCATGCAAAGCCATCGTTGGCTGCATTGCAACTTGCCGGTAATGAACCCAGTGTTAAATCGAAAGAATCGGGTTGCGCTATATTGAAACTTCCCGAAATTGTGCAGCCAATGGCATCGGTGACGGTTACGGAGAAAATACCTGCCGCTTGATTCAGGCAATTCTGGCCATTGCTTCCATCCGACCATTGATAGGTGTACACTCCGCTTCCACCGGAAACTGAAATAAAGATATTGCCGTCTGAATAGCCGTGGCAACTAACATGCTCTGTTGTATCGGTGATAACCAAAGCCTGCGGTGCCGGTATTACAACAGAATCAATCACGCTGCATTGAGCCATATCGGAGACGGATACGTAAAATGTGCCGGCATGAAGCCCCACAGCCAATGAATCGCCTTGAGGCGGATTGGTGCCCCAATTGAAAAAATAACCAGGCGTTCCGCCCGAAACCAGGGCAGTCGCTGTGGCTGAGGAGTCATCTATACAACCCAATGGTGAAATAGAGAAATCGACAATGATACTATCACCACCAGAAATGTGAACTTGCGAAGTGTCTAAACATCCGGAAGCGTCAGTTACTGCAACAATGTAGGTTCCGGCTGAAAGTCCTGAAATGGTAGCAGCTACCTGAGGAGGGGATATATTCCATAAATAGGCATAGGGCGGGTTTCCCCCCGAAACGGAAACCGATGCCGACCCATCTTGCGCACCAAAACAGGATTCATTGGTTCCAGAAGATTGTAAAATCATAGGGGTGGGTTCGCTTACATCAACATTTCTTGAAGTAGTGCAACCGTTTGCATCTGTGATTGTCACTGTATAATTGCCTGCAATCAAACTACTGGCTGTATCATTAGTTTGGGCTGGATTAGAATTCCATAGATAACTATAGGCAGGAGTTGCCCCCGATGCCACCACAATAGCCATTCCAGAAGCATCTCCCGCACACCTAACACTATCGGAAGAAATGGAAGCTCCCAACACGGAGGGTTCCGTGAGTACAAATGTGTCAACCACCTGGCATAGATTAGTATCAGTGATTGTTAAATAATAAATTCCAGCTGTAATTCCTGTCAGGTCCTCAACACTATCCCCATTTGACCAATTGAATTGAAAAGGTACCGTTCCACCAAAAACTGAAATATCTATATTTCCATCACCGCCCTCATTGCAGGAAGGCATATTCAAAATTGCGGAGGCCAGTAATTGGTCCGGTTGCCCAACAACAAAAGGAACATCCACAATGCAAGCTCCGGTTTCTTCAACGTTTATGGAGTAGTTTCCTGCTGGGAGATTGGATAAGGTATCGGGACCAAAATGCACACTTCGTTGTCTCAGAAGTGTACCGTTATCATCGAACCATCTGTAGGTCCACGGAGCCTGGCCTTGTCCTGCTGCTATCACCGAACCTGTGCTATCACCCCAGCACGAAGCAGGAGAAATATCAAAAACAGGTGCAGCACAACAAGGCGTATTCTGAACAATGGTCAATTCGTAGCAACTGTTGTTGGGCGTGCAAGAAATATCGTCCACCAAAACGAAAACCACACCATCGAACGAAGATGTCCAATTCACCAACGAAAGCCAACCGGTGAAACCACATGCATCGTCATTGAATGCCAGTGTATCGAGACCAGTAGTATCGTAAACAGCAATTTTGGAATCGAGGAAACCGGGTGTCGTACAAGTTTTAAAAGAATAGCTGGCACCCAGGCAAACATTCATTCGAACATATTCCCCACCCATAACACAAGTGTTAATGACCGAATCGCCCGGATTTCCGAGGACCAATTGGTTAGGCAGATTTGAAGCAAGCGTATTATCAAAAGGACAAATCACCTGGGCGTTAGAAAGTCGGGCGAAAAGAAAAACACCGACAACCAGAAAAAATAAGGTCCGGTACTTAAAGCTACAAGAAGAGTTCATTATGGTTTTTCTGGGATTTTTTCAATGACTTGGAGGGTCGGCAAAACTGGCCGATAAAGATAGAGATTCAAGGAAGAAAAGTCCGCTATGGCTGCTTGATCAATTTGCCGCCTGTTCCTAAAACTATAGTTACATGACCACCGTTGGCTTCGTTAATTGTTAAATGGCGACAAAAAGCTGTACCGCCCGAAATTTCAGGGTCAAAAGGCGTTCCTCCGGGAATCAACACATTGTCATTTACCGTTGGCAAGAGCACCTTGTCCCAATTGCAGGGATTAAACCAATCCGCGCTATTTGTACCCGTCCACATCCACAGACCTGGTATTCCACCCGATCCTCCACCGAAACCAACAGTTGCGCTATAAGCTGTTACACAATTATTGAAATCAGTAATCGTGACGATATAACTGCCAGCAGCCAAGCCTGATATGTCTTCGGTGGAATCCCCATTGCTCCAGTTAAATCCATAAGGAACTGTCCCACCAGAAACAGCGAGATCAATAGCTCCATCACCGCCTGGATTGCAGGTTTCATTTACCACTGAACTTCCTACCAACATAGGTGCGGGCATGGTGATGGTAACAGAAGCGGAAGTGTCGCAGCCCGTGGCATCTGTGGCAGTCACAGTATAAGTGCCAGCAGGTAATCCACCTGCATTCGGCCCGGAATTTCCATTTGACCACGCATAAGAATATGGCGCAGTACCCCCTTCTGCCTGAACCATAGCAGATCCATTGCTGAAACCAGAACAACTTACATGGGTGGTGTCTGTAACATTAATTACCACGGGTTGTTTGAATCCCAGGTAATTTACATTGGGCTGCGAGTGATTATAAAACCCGAAACGACCCGCTTGAAAGGTTCCAGCCAAATCAAATTTCAGAACATTGTCTATCCAGATCCTGACACGGTTGGCTTCATAAGTCAATCGAAATTGGTAAAGGGTATTGTGCGCCCAACCTGCTGTTCCCCAATTGTTGGCCAGCACAGTAAATTGAGTATTATTCTGATGTCCCCAGAATGTGGGCAGTTCATCAGCGTTATAGTCTGGAAAGTTGCCCTGCACCCTGCAAACGGACATTCCCGGTGAAGCTGCATAGCCACTCACTGTTTGTTGACCGCGTTTCCAATCAAAAAGATAGAAATCATATTGGCTGACGGAATGCCCTAGACTGCTGACGGGTGAAACCCAACCGAAAACAAAACCGATAAAGTCGTCATCACTTCCGCTGTTCACCACCTGGAACTCTCCCTCAATGGTTGAATTAAATATAGTATCAGGACTAACGAAAAAAGTTGGTTCACCATTGATGGTTTGAAGTACTGAAGTCCCCCCTGTTTGAACTACCCAGTTGCCCGCTGCAAGATCGCCTTGTTGGCTCCATGTGTTGAAATCAATATCGATATTGCATTGAGCAGAGACCATAAAAGGAGACAACAGCATGCAACAAAAAGCAAATGTTGATCCAATGGCTTGAAAGGTATTTGAGGAAAAGAGGGTCATTTGGGTTCTCGAATGTACAAAACCCTAATCTATCAACGAAGTGTTTGGCTGACTTTTTCAATCAGTTCAATCGCTTCACACCAAAAATCTGAGTGAGGTAAAACATGCCGGATCGATCTTTGGCAACGCCAACTCCGGAAATTGTGAAATTGGGCTTCTCGATATTTTCCCGATGACCTTTACTATTCAACCAAGAGTTAACAGCTCTCCGTGCAACATCTTTTCCCCAGGTGTAATTGACATTTTCACCCATCATTCCGCACCGGGTTACGCGCCTTATCACGCCCGCCCTGTTGCTAAAGCCATCGTGTCCATAGTTTACGCGACCGGCTGCCATCCCAGCACTGTGTTTCCGGGATTCAGTGAAAATGATGTCGCTTTTGATCAAGGCATTCAACCCTATGGAACTACGATGCTGATTAATCAGTTCAAAAACTTGCTGTTCCACTTCAAAAGTGGTTTGGGCATTTAGCCCCTGCCAAACACACAGTAGGACAATTAACAGTCGGATCATGAACCCAAAACGCAGGATTCGCAGCTGCTATTTTATATCCTACCCACTTCTACTGACTGAACTTTCGTTTTTCAAACCGGAAAGGTCTGGATCGTAAATAAAATATAAGCAGCTATGGAAGCAATAGCCATGATTATTGAACCACAACCTTTTCCTCAAATGTGAATTGGGAGTTTGAAATCTGGAGCAAGTAAACGCCTGGAAGCAGATCACCACGATTCAAACTAAAGTGCTGGTCATCTTTAGTGGTTCCAGCCTGAACAATTCTTCCACTCAAATCTGCAAAAACCCAATTGAAGTTTCCATGTTGACTAAAAGAAACTTTCGTTTCATCCCTCATGGGATTTGGAGAGATAATGACTTTAAGATTATCAGCTTTCTCTTGACCGAATGATGAATTTGTAGAGTGTCTATTCATAGCTGGAATAGAAAAATCAACCAAACCGCACCAGGGCGACCTCCTGGTAGCCAGTGGATCGCACCAAGTGCGAACCGCCCATTCATAATTGGTTCCGGGGAAAACACAATTCAAATGAAGAGAATTGACAGCTCCGGAAGTTGTAAATGTTTTCCATGCATGTTGCCCGACTTGACGACCTCGAACTTCATACTTACTTGCCCCTGCCGAGGGTGTCCAATTTAATGCAACCTGGTGCCAACCGATAATATCAGCCCAAGCTGTATCTGGCGATTGACATCCGGTTACGAAAGAATCAAGGGCAGACCAGGCAGTTCCAACGGTATCTTCAATACTACACAAAGCCTTGATTTGCCAATGGTAGGTACTACCGTTTTTCAGATTCGTGGCATATAGTTCATTTGCATGCGAAGCTGAACGATTTACATATGTCCAATGTAAAGAAGAGGTGATTTTTCCTCTCAACAAGTAATGATGTCCGGATTCATTCCATTGCAAATGTGCCTGGTGTGGGCCAATTTCTGTTACCTGGAGTCCTGATGGAGAAGTACAATTTTGAGCATTACAGTTAAAAATGGTAAGTAACATGGCAGCAAGTGCCAGGAAAATGTTTACAGATTTCATGGTAGGTGTTTTTGAGGTTAACATTTAATCGATAGCCCGTTGGGCACTCCACAAATGTCAGGGAATCAAAGGCCTAAACCAACGACAAAATATAGATCGTGTAGAGCAGTAAAATCCTTACAGTTCAGTTCTGGGAAATCTAAACTCAGCAAACACCAATGAACAATTTTCAATTTAGTTGAATGATTTTCTTGAAAAGAATCCAAAATGAAATTAAACACTGAATTCGATTAATAGGAAGGGGTTTTAATACCTTAGCCTTTTTTGGAGGTATAGGTTTTCATGCCAACCACGGGGAAGTCAGGTATCTATAATCAATCTACAAATTCATGCGGAAAACAATACTGATCATCGCGATACTTGCAGTAGTATTTGCCGGTATTCAACTCACTGGCAATGGCTATATCTTCAAGGGTCTTTGGGCTACTTACCTACATGGAGAGAACTCGGGCACTATCTCTGATGCGCGCTTTTTCAAAACCAACCTGGTAGAAGCAGGCAATGTTAGCTGGACCTGGAACCAGCACAAAGCTTACAATAAAAACAAGCTCTCCGAAAGGCTTTCCTCCATGCTTCATGAAACTGAAAGTGTGGCTTTTCTTGTTGTTCAAAATGATAACATACTTCATGAATATTATTGGGATGATTACTCATCAGGCAGCCGGTCTAATTCCTTTTCCGTTACTAAAACCATCACTTCCATGTTGGTACAAATCGCTATCCAAAAAGGGCATCTTACCGGTTGGAACCAAAAAGTCAAAGACCTATTGCATTGGCTCACGGGCGAATACAGTGATGAATTGGAATTATGGCATCTGTCCACCATGTCCTCCGGAATTGAATGGGAGGAATTGTACAAGCATCCGTTTGCCGTAACAGCCAAGGCTTATTATGGGGCAGACATACGCGAATTAATGCATGACATCCCAATTGCAGATAAACCAGGCCAACGCTTCAATTATCAAAGCGGTTCTACCCAATTATTAGGAATAGCCTTGATGGATGCAACCGGTAAATCGTTAAGCGAACTTGCTTCGGAATGGCTTTGGAAACCGATAGAACCAGCACACGATGCTGCATGGCATTTGGATGATAGCGGCACTGAACTGGCTTTTTGTTGCTTCAACAGTAACGCCCGGGATTTTGCGCGTTTTGGCAGGTTAATGCTCCACAAAGGAAACTGGAACGGCAGGCAACTGCTCGATTCAGCTTACGTGGAAATGGCCACTAACGGGGCACTGGCACCATTTTACGGATACGGTTTCTGGATACTGGAAGACTACGGCACTAAAGCATTTGCGCACCGTGGAATCCTCGGTCAGT
>PVBE011004209.1_pt1 | contig 23846 bp, 15 predicted proteins | sample 1631181 | NCBI WGS metagenome assembly PVBE01 (sample SAMN08397723, study PRJNA350692) | Marine metagenome, whole genome shotgun sequencing project. | isolation source: water | place: Pacific Ocean | collected 2012-04 | reverse complement strand
GAGAAGGTGGTGCCGTGAAAGGAGATGCCGTTCTTCGGCATGTTCCCCGCGTTGGGCAGGTTGATCGAGGTGTGGCAGTTGTCGAACTTGTCGCACTTGGTTCCGGATCCCTGGTTGTCGAAGGGGAACAGCGGGTCGGTGAGCTTGTCCGCGCGGTGGCCGACGAAGACCAGGCCCGGCTGCGCCACCTTTACCGGCTTGTCGAAGACATAGCTGACCCACTCGCCCTTTTTGACGTCTTTTTGGCAGCGGGTGCCGGACCACAGCGGCTCTTTTTCCCAGAGGTCGAAGCCGTTGTGGCCGAAGTCGCGGTAGAGCCCGGCCTTGAGCTCGTTGGTCCCCGCCGCCTTGGCGTCGAGGTTGGTCCACTGCACGGTGAAGCCGTGGATCTCGGCCGGGTGCTTCAGCTGGAAGCGCACCGCCTCGATGAGCGCCTCCTTGGACACGGTGTGCGACTTGCCCTCCAGGGTCTTGATCGACCAGGTCTGGGCGCGCGCGTCCGAGGCGGCCTTGCCGTTGTCCCACTTGAGCACGGTGAGCCCCTGGGGCATGGGCCGGGCGCCCGTGCCGCAGGGGGGCGGGCCGGTGTCGGCCTTGATGTCAGGGGTCACGTCGGTCTGCACGTCGCCGGGGCCGGCGTCGGCGGCGGGGATGTCGTCGTCGCTGCACGCCCCGAGGCAGAGCGCGAGGACGAGGGCCAGGATCAAACACGAGGCGCGTGGCATGGTCGGTCCTTGTGATGTTTCAATGCGGCGATCCTACCAGATCTGTAGGGATGCGTGGCTCACCTTTTCAGTTCCCCAGGGAGCGCGTCTTCCTCATAATGCTCTGAGGAGGAGACGACCATGAGTGAGGCTTTCTATCTTGACCGGGCGCAGGCCGAGGTGGTGCACCAGGCGAGCCTGACGGTGCTGGAGCGCACCGGCATCGCCCTGGATCACCCCGAGGCGGAGGCGCTGCTGCTGGAGGCCGGCGCCACCCGGGACGGCGACGGGCGCGTGCTGTTGCCCCCGGAGCTGGTCCAGGCCGCGCTGGACCGGGCCCCCCGGCGGGTCACGCTGCACGATCGGCGGGGCGCGCCCGCCATGGAGCTGGAGCAGGGGCGGACCTACTTCGGGCCTGGCTCCGACGCCCTCTACCAGGTGGACCGACAGACCGGCGAGCCGCGGGACTCGCGGCTGGAGGACGTCGCCGAGAACGTGCGCCTGGCCGACGCCCTCGGCTTCGACTTCGTCATGTCCATGGCCCTGCCGCGCGAGCTGCCCGGGCCGCGGCTCTACCCGGCGGTGTTCGCCGAGATGGCGCGCAACACCGCCCGCCCCCTGGTGAGCACGGCGGTGACGCTGGACGACGTGCGACACATCCGCCGCGTGGCCTCCCTGCTGGTCGGCGGGGACGAGCGCCTGCGGCAGCGTCCCTTCTACCTGATGTACCTCGAGCCGCTGTCGCCGCTGATCTTCGACCGCAACGCCGTGGACAAGCTGCTCTACTGCGCCGAGCGCGGCGTGCCCTTCGTCTTCGGCGCAGGGGCCAACTGCGGCACCGGCGCGCCGATCCGCCCCGAGGGGGCGGTGGTCCAGGGCTGCGCCGAGTCCCTGGCCGGCCTGGTCATCGCCCAGCTGCGCGATCCGGCCACCCGCTTCGTCTTCGGCTCAAACACCTCGTCCGCCGACATGCGCTCGGCCATGGTCTGCTACGGCGCCCCGGAGTGGTCCCGCACGGTGGCGATGTACGCCGACCTGGCCCGCCTCCACGGCATGCCCAGCTGGGGCACGGCGGGGTGCACCGACGCCCGCTTGCTGGACGGGCAGGCCGCATGGGAGGCCTACCGCGGCATCCTCCTGGCGCTGCAGAGCGGCAGCACCCTGGTGCACGACATGGGCTACATGGCCTTCGGCGAGCTGTACGACCAGCGGATGCTGGTGCTGACGATGGAGATGGTGCGCGAGGCCCGCCACCTGCTGGCGCCGGCGGATCTGTCGGAGCAGGCCCTCTCCACCCGGGTCATCGACGAGGTCTGCCGCGGCGAGGTCCTCTTCCTCGGCCACCAGGACACGGCGCGCGGCTTCCGCCAGGCGCTGTTCATCTCCAGGTTGATCAACCGGGACAAGGTCGGTCAGGGCGGCGAGGACATGCTCCAGCGCCTGGGGCGGCGGGCAGATCAGCTCCTGGCCGCGCACGGGGCGGACGCGCCCGACGACGAGGCGACGGCCAGCGTGGAGGCCTACCTCGAGGCCGAGATCAATCCAGGCGCCTGACGTGGTATCCTGAAAAACCAAGGAGCAAAAGCGAGGTGGAGATGAAGCGCGTCACGGTGTTGTTGGCCGGTGCCTTGCTGGCCGTCACGGTGGGCTGCAAGTCGGACCCGATCCTGCCGCCGCCGCTGGACGGTGGCCAGAAGGCGGACGGCACCTCCCTCTGCAACCCGGCCAACTGCAAGGGCTGCTGCCTCGGCGATGCGTGTCTGTCGGGCACGTCGCGCTCGGCCTGCGGCTGGGGCGGACTGGCCTGCGTGATCTGTCAGGGCAACGAGAGCTGCAAGGAGCGCCAGTGTGTGCCGTACACCGGAAAGTGCGACCAGTTCACCTGCCCCAACGGCTGCTGCCAGGGCAAGAGCTGTAAGCCAGGCGTGGACAATAAGACCTGCGGCAAGGGCGGCAAGCCGTGCGTGGCCTGCGCCCCGGACAAGAGCTGCGTCGGCGGCGCCTGCGGGCTGTCCGGCGCCTGCACCGCGGCCAACTGCACCGGCTGCTGCTCGGGGTCCAAGTGCCACCCGGGCACCGGCGACCAGTTCTGCGGCAAGGGCGGCCAGGGCTGCAAGGCCTGCAACAACCTGCAAAAGTGCATGGCCGGCGTGTGCAAGGCGTACGCCCAGTGCAGCCCGAAGAACTGCGCCGGCTGCTGCTCCGGCTCCAAGTGCCAGCCGGGCACCGCCTTCCACCTCTGCGGCAAGGGCGGCCAGGCCTGCAAGCCATGCCAGACCGGCCAGGCCTGCAACAGCGGCGTCTGCGGCGTGCCGCCGGCTCAGTGCACTCCGGCCAACTGCTCGGGCTGCTGTGACGGCAACAAGTGCCAGCCCGGCGCCACGAACAGCCACTGCGGCTACGGCGGCATCAAGTGCAAGCAGTGCCCCGGCGGCCAGGTCTGCAACAAGGGCACCTGCGGTACGCCGCCGCCCACCTGCACGCCGGCCAACTGCACCGGCTGCTGCTCCGGCGGGTCATGCAACCCGGGCAGCACCGCCACCCACTGCGGCGCCAGCGGCCAGCAGTGCAAGCAGTGCTCCGCCGGCAAGGTCTGCCAGTTCGGCGTCTGCACCACGCCGCGCCCCACCTGCGGGCCGGGCAACTGCTCGGGCTGCTGCTCCGGCACCACGTGCCTCTCCGGCTCCACCACCTCCAACTGCGGCGTGGCCGGCGCCAAATGTAAGAGCTGCGCGAAGTACCAGAAGTGCACCTCGGGCAACTGCGACCTGGACATGTACTCCAAGTGGACGGTCACTCTGTCCTACGCCGACCTGCTCACCTCCAAGTCGTGGGACATCGGCGGCAAGCCCGACGCCTACGGCGTGGTGAGCCTCGGCAGCCAGAGCAAGACGACCAAGATCGTCAACGACACCTATTACCCCACCTGGAACGAGTACCTCTTCAACGCCACGGCCAGCGCCCTCGTCTCGCTGCAGCTCAAGGTGCTGCTCAGAGACAGCGACGTCACCTGGGACCAGGACATCGGCACCTGCTACATCAGCACGAGCAAATCGGAGCTGACCTCCGGCGCCAAGTACGTCTACAACTGCGACACCAAGGGCTACATCAAGAAGATCAAGATCAAGTTCACGCCCTGATCCACGCTCCGGGCCCGTGGCCCGTCCCCCGCGTCACTATCCGCCGAAGGCGAAGTAGACCACCGACACCACCCAGCTGCCCCCCTTGGCCACCTTCTCGATGTCGTAGCTGAAGGTGTGCTTCCCCGCGGTGGCAAGCTCCGAGAAGCTCCAGTTGATGGGCGGGGTGACGCTGCCGGGGCACCAGTTGGCCCTCGACGCCTTGACGCTGGAGACGGCCCCGCAGGGGTTCTCCTTGCAGTAGGTGAGGTTCTTGTAGGTGGTGATGGTGCAGCCCTTGGCGCAGTCGGTGCGCCAGGGGGCGATCTTCTTCTTCTCCTTGCCATCGACGTATACGCGGTGCCAGCGCTGGCAAAACTCCTCGGCCGGACCGATGCATGCCGAGTCCATGGCGCCGCCGCCGTGGCCGGTGACGCGGTACTCCACCCGCGAGCTCTTGGTGCCAGCGGGGACGGTGAGGGTGTAGGTCTGCTTGCTGGAGGTCGACTTGAATGAGTGGTTGTACATCGGCACCACCGCCAGCACCTTGCGCGGCGGCTTGCCCGGCTCGGCCTTGAGGCTGGCGGTGACCCACCAGCCGCCGTTGGAGCCGGTGACCTTGCCCTTGCCGTCGGACCAGGTGGAGATCTTGACCCGCGCCTTGTGTTTGCCGGGCAGGCCGTTGGCCACGTCGGTCAGGTCCACGGTAAACTTCATCGGCCCGCCGAAGGGGGTGACGGCGCGCACCCACTCCAGCGCTGGCGTGCCGGAAGACGAGGCGGGCGGGTCCATGTGGAATTCGAAGTTGCGGTCGAAGGCGTCGCAGTCGGCGGGCCAGTTCTCACCGGCCGGCGGCGCCTTCCAGGCCGAAAACGGGTAGCAGGTGGTGTCGAGCTCCACCTCCAGGGTGACCTTGGCGTAGGGCCCCTTGTCGAAGGCGAAGTCCGCGTCGGCCTTGCGCACGTTGGTCGTGCCCTTGCTGTTGATGCGCACCTTCTCGAACAGCTTGATCGTGTGGGGCGGCGCCAGGTCCGCGGTGACGTCCTTGGCCCCGGCGTCCACCGCGGCGTCCTTGCCCGCGGGGGCGCTGTCGGCGCCGGGCTGGTCGTCGTCGGAGCAGGCCGTCAGGAGGCACAGGGCCAGCGCCAGGGGGATGGTTCGGTTCAGCAGGTGCTTCATCTCTCACTCCAGGCTGTTGGGCGAGATAGTAGCACGCTGGTTGGGGCCGTTACTCCAGGGCGCTGCCCACCGCGGCCACCTCGCGCTCCAGCAGCAGCCAGGCCATGTCGAGGCCGAATCCGTCCGCGTCGTCGCGGTCGGCCTCGCGCAGCTGACGCATGGACAGCTCCATGCCCTGGAGCCTGTGGGCGGGCACCTCGGCGCCACGCAGCAGGGGCAGCAGCCGCTGGAGGGCGGCGAGGATCTGGCGCAGGTCGTCCGCGCGGCCCCGGTCCCGGATACGCTCCAGCAGCCGCTCCACCTCCGCGGGGTGCACCGCCGGCGCCTCGCACCAGGAGGTGTCCTCCGGCGCGTCGTCGGGGTCGACCTCGACGAAGATCGGTCCCCGGGCCGGGTCCCGCCGCGAGCCGAAGAGCAGCTCGGCAGTGCGCCGCAGCAGGGCGTGGAGCGCGTGGCGCAGGGGCCTGGACACGTGGTGTTGAACGCTGAGCCACGGGCGTCGCTCGCTGAGCGTCCCCCCCGGGGCTGTCATCAGACGCGTTGGGACTTGCATCCGACCATTGTTCTGCAGCGGCCGGCGCCGGGCAAATTTTTGCCGAAGTGTTTGGCCAGATCCTGGTACCCTGGGGGCACGGGAACAACAAAAGGAGATGGTGATAAGGACCCTACTGGTAGTGTGTTTTCTTGCGTTGGCCGGGCTGCTCTTCGTCGGATGCGGCGGTGACGCCTGCGTCAAGGGCCAGGCCTGCAACTGCACCAGCGACTGCGACGAGGAGTGCGACGGCGCGGGGTGCGGGTTCACCTGCAGCGGCGGCGCCAGCTGCACCTTCAAGTGCCCGGGCGGCGGCTGCGGGGCCACGGGCACCGGCGCCAAGTCGGTGATCCTCGACTGCCCGGGCAACAGCTGCAGCCTGACATGCACCGGGGCCGAGACCTGTCAAGATCACGAGCTGCCTGGCCGGCTGCTCGCTCAACTGTGGCGGCGCCGCCAACTGCTCGTCGAGCTGCAGCCCCCTCACGGGCGGCTGCGCGGTGACCAAGTAGAGTCAGAGCGCTCTAGTGCTCGTGGTCACAGCTCGTGCAGTTGTCGTCGTGCACGTGCACCTGGGACAGCTCGGCCTCGGTGGCGTCGCGGATGGACATCACGGTGACCTTGAAGTGTAGGGTCTTGCCGGCCATGGGATGGTTGCCGTCGAGGGTGACGCTGCCGTCGTCTGCCACTGCCACGACCTGGATCGGCACGGCGGCCCCGTTGGGGAGCTGAGCCTGCACCACGTCGCCCGGCTTGACCTCGAAGTCGAAGCGGTCCTTGGGCAGGGAGAACTGCTTGGCCTCGTCCACGGGGCCGTAGCCCTCCTCGGGCGGCACCGAGATCTCCACCTCGTCGCCCACGCTCTTGCCCTCGAGGGCCTTCTCCAGCCCCTCCACGATCTGTCCCTTGCCGTGCAGGTAGGGCAGCGGCTCGCCGCCGTCTGAGGTGTCAACCACCTCACCGCCGTCGTCCTTGAGGGTGTAGTCGATGCCCACCACCTTGTCGGCGGATACGGTGCTCTGGTCGCTCATGGGGTTCTCCTCGTGTTGCAGATGCGCCGCTGGCGTTCCGGGCGTCAGCAACTCTGATGCCCCACGTTGATACCCGGAGTTCAAGGCGGGAGCAGTGTTCTTGTGTTCACTTAGGCGAAAAGGCGGAGGGAGTCAACCGTAATCACTCGCAAACCTCCTGCTCCTGGTTGCAGCGTCGACCCACCGGGCAGGAGGGGTCCTTGTCGGAGCAGAGGGCCAAACAGCCCTGGACAAAGCAGCGCTCGCCGGCCCCCTTGCAGTGGCTCTGCAGCGTGCACGGGGCCCCGCGCGGCGCGCAGGCGCCGATCTTGTCGTCGCAGACCATGCCCGCCGAGCAGGGGGCGCGCTCGCTGCACCTGGCGTAGCACCGTTTGTGCCCGGGGTGGCAGACGGTGACCCGGGTGCACTGGGCGCCGCGGGTGCAGTGGGCCGGATGGACGCGGCAGTGGCGCAGGTAGACGTCGCAGAGGAAGCCGGCGGGGCAATTCGGCGACGAGGCCGAGCAGCGGGGCAGGCAGCCGTCCACGTTGCAGATCTGCTCTCCCGGGCAGTCGGCGTTGCCCTTGCACCGCGGGGGCATGCTCGTCGGCGCTGGCGCGCTGGGGTCGGCCGCCGCGCCGGGCTCGGCGCCCGGGGGCTGAATCGCGGCGTGGGCCTTGCGCATCATACGCTCGGCCGCGGCGCGGCGCCCCTGCTCGATGTGGCGCTGCGCCATGGTCATGAACTTGCGATATTTGACATTGGACACGATCTTGGTCGCCCGGCCCAGGCTCTGCGACGCCTCGCTGGCTCGCCCCTGGCGCAGGTAGAGCAGGCCCATACCCTCGTAGGGGCAGGTGTGGTCGGTGAGCCCCGGCACGGGCGCGCCTGGCGCCACCGGCCGGGCCTGGGCCCGGTTCAGCGTCGCCTGCTGGCCAGGCACCGACAGCACCGGCTCGCGCCAGCCCCAGCACTCGAGGCGGACGTTCTCCACGGTGAGGCCGCAGGTGTGGAAAAAGCCCGCCTCCACCTGAGTGAAGGCCCCGGGCGGGGGCGCGGACTGGCCCACCGCGTTGTGTCCCCAGCAGCGGGCGGTGTCGGCGGTGGTCACGCCGCAGGTGTGGAGGAACCCAGCGCTGAGCGTCTTGAACTGAACGCTCGGCGGCGTGTTGCGGCTGGCGGCGTTGTCGGCCTTGCCGCCGGGCCTGGCCATGCTGGCCTGGTCGCAGCCCCAGCACTGCACCTTGCCCGAGGCGCGCAGCCCGCAGGTGTGGCACTGAGAGACCACCACCTGCTCGAAGGGCCCCGCCGGGGCGTCGCACTGGCCCGCGCGGTTGACGCCCCAGCAGACAACCTCGCCGTCGGTGCGCACGCCGCAGGTGTGGTGATAGCCCGCGGCCAGAGAGGAGAAGGTCCCCTCGGGGGCCGAGGCCTGGCCGTCCAGGTTCCAGCCCCAGCAGGCGACCTTGCCCCCCTGGCGGACGGCGCAGGTGTAGTCCCAGCCCGCGGACAGCTCCACGAACTGGCCGGCCGGCGGCCGGGTGGAGCCCTTGAAGGCCCGGCCCCAGCAGGTCAGGGCGCCGGCGCTGGTGATGCCGCAGGCGTGGTTGCCGCCCACCGAGAGCCGCCGCAGCCGGAGCCCGGCCGGCGGGGTGCCATGGGAGGCCCCCCAGCAGGCCACGCTGCCCTCGCGGTCCAGGGCGCAGGTGATGCGCGCACCGGCGCTGACGGTGGCCCAGGCACCGGCGGCGCGGGTCGGCTGCTGGCCCCCGGGCAGGTTCAGCAGGATCACAACCACAACCACCAGCACCAGCGCGCCCAGGGCCAGGTGGTGTCGTTTTATGTTGGGCAGTCCAGGCACGGCTCGAAGATGCTTATATGCTTGCATGTGAGAGGTCAAGCGTCGAGAATCGCGGCCATGATGCTCAAGGTCATGGTGACCATCGGCCTGCTGCTGGCCGGCGGGTGCAGCACCACCTTCACCACCCTCAGCCTGGATCAACGGGTGCTGCGGGTAAAGGTCACCAGCGAGACCCCCGGCGCGGTGGTGCTGCTGGACGGCAAGACCGTGGGCCAGACCCCGGCCGAGGTCTCCGTACCGTTCCAGCGCAAGGCCGAGCGGATCAACTCGGGCAAGTACAAGGCAGGCTGGGCCGTGCTCGGCGCCGGCCTCGGCATGCTGGCCGGCGGCGTGGCCATGACCGCCGGCGGCGCGGCCATGGTCCGCGACGGGGGCCTGGATGACGACGGCGGCAAGGAGGCCGGCGGCTACGTCCTCGCCGCCTTCGGCGTGGGCCTCGGACTGGCCGGACTGGCCAGCATGGGCATCGGCGGCGTCAATATCGCCACCAGCGAGGCCTCCCGGGAGCGCACCGTGGTGGAGCCGGCCACGGCAGTGATCGCCGTGCGCTGGGCGGGCAAGCGGCGCTCGGTGCGCTTCTCCATGTCCCCGGCCTGGCCCCGGCCACGCCTGGTCGAGGTGGGGCGGATCCACGTCTTCGACAGTCGCGCGGCCGTGCGCCAGTGCACCGTGCTGGTGACGGTCGGCGAGGCAGCCGCCGTGGCCCTGGCCGGCAAGGACCCTGCCCCGCCGGGCCAGCCACTGCAGCTGCCCTGTCAGGTGCGCCGCCTGACCCCCCTCATCGGAAAGTACGATCGCAAGGGCCGCCCGCTGTTCACCGCGCTGTACGCCATGCGCCTCGGCAAAAAGGGCGGCTGGCTCGGCGCGCTCAAGGTGACCCTGGTGGTGACCGAGGGTGGCAACAAGGTCCAAAGGACCCTGGTGCTCGAGGCGCGGAAAGCCTGGGACGGCCCGCGGATGCGGGCGCAGGGAAAGGCCGGGGCGAAGGTCATCTACGGGAGGTAAGCGCCGTGGACACGGCCGGCACAGCGTTTCCTGTGGTGGGGCCGTGGCGACACTGAAAACCATGACAAGAACGCGGAAAGATACCCAACCCGAGGATGTGCTCCGGATGCTGTCGCAGACGGACAGCGGCTCAGCGCGATACAGGTCGTTGGAGTCGCTCGGGAGGGGCGGATTCGGTTCGGTGGAGCTCTGCTTCGATCAGCGCCTGCGTCGCACCATCGCGCGCAAGGCGCCGCACCCGGACGACATCGTCCAGGATGACGCACAGGTCCAGCGCCTGCTCAATGAAGCACGACTGATCTGTTACCTGGATCATCCTGGGGTGGTCCCGATCTACGACATCTTCCTTGATCAGAACGAACAGTTGAATTGCACCATGAAGGTGCTCGATGGAGAGGACCTCGAGACGCTCCTTGTGCGGGGTTCCAGGCAGGGAGTACGGCCGGCGCTTCAGTTGGCCTTGAAGATCCTTACCAGCATCTGTGAGGTTATGGCCTACGCCCACGACAAGGGCGTACTTCACCTGGACATCAAGCCCGCCAACATCATGCTGGGGAACTATGGAGAGGTTCTGCTCATCGACTGGGGCACCGCGCGCCTCTACGACAGCGCTCGCTACCTGGATTACCTGAAAGCCTCCGGTGAGAGTACAGAAGGGGGTGGGCTGGAAGACTCCTACAGTGGCCTCGTGGGCACTCTACATTTCATGTCTCCCGAGCAGCTCTCGGAGCCGCGAGATGTCCTGACCCCCGGCAGCGACATCTTTTCTGTGGGTGTGCTCCTGTACGAGATGTTGAGCGGTCGCCGGCCCTTTTCAGGTAACGCCCCCGAGGACTACGTGCAATCCCTGTATTGCGACACGCCCACTGCGCTCCATGAGCTCAGAGGGGACATCCCGAAGCGACTGTCCGAGATATGCGCGAAGATGCTGCACAAGAAGAAAGAGGATCGCCACCAGAGCTTCCACGAGATCCTTCAAGACCTCCGCGAATTCTCCGATACAGGTAACAGCTTCGCCCGGCAGACCTTCCAGAAGGGCGAGGTCCTGCTCGAGGAGGGAGACCAGGGGAACTATGCGCTGCACATCATCGAGGGTTCGGTGGAGATATCGGTGACGGTGGATGGCCGGCGCGAAGTGCTTGCCACACGCAAAAGCGGCGGGATCATCGGGGAGCTCTCGGTTTTTTCCAGAAAGCCCCGCACCGCCACGGCCACGGCGATGGAGCCGACGACGGTGAGCTGGCTAACCCGAGATTCCGTGGAAAAAGAGCTTGAGAAGACCAATCCCTGGATAGGTCAGATGATCCGTGGGCTCTCGGACAAGTTCATCGAGCAGCACCAAAAGGTCACCAGAGAGCAGCCTGTTAAAAAACCAGATCGGTCAGGGTAGCAAGCATCCAGTGGGAGGCGGCCCACGCTACTTGGCCAGACCGCCCAGCGCTTCGAGGATGGGCACAACAGACAGCTCCCGCCCGCGCTGCCGCCGGGCTATCTCGAGGGCTGCTCTGGCAGCGCCCTTGCCGTGTAACCGCTCGGTCTGCAGCGGCAGCAGCGCCAGCAGCGCCTTTTGGCCCCCGCAGCGCCCCAGCGCCTTGATGATCGTGCCGCGGTTTCTCTTGTTGCCCGTGGCCAGCTGCTCCAGCAGGTGGGGTTCGTTGGCCTTGTTTTTCTGCTGGCCGAGGGCATGGATGCCGTCCCCCCTGGGATCACCGAAGGCCTTGATGCTGCGGTAGACCGCTCTACCCGCGGCAGGATCGCGGTGACGCCGCAGCGCCCTGATGGCCATCCTGCGGACCCGTTTTGAGGAGTGGGTCGCCCAGCGGGCGAAGCGAGGCAGGTCGGCGGGGACGTGCTCTTGCGACAGCGCGTCGACGAAGGTGTGGAGGTCCTCCTTGCGCCAGCGTTTGAGCCGGGCCTCCACCCCGGACGCGCTGTCACCGCACAGCCTCCTGATGTGGTCCCCACCGTCGGCGCCCTCCAGGATGGAGATGATGGCGTTGAGCTCGGTTCTCGCCGTACGCGTCCGCATGCGCCCCAGCTGCGAGATGAGCACCCGACCTGCGCGGCTCTTGCTCTCACAGAGCAGCCGCCTGGCGACGAACCGCTCTCCCCCCGCCGCGCGGAACCGGTGGAGCCTGTAGCTGAGGCCCCGGTCCAGGGCGTTCCACCCCGCGTTTTTGGACAGCTCCTTGAAGAGCTTGAGCGCATCGGCTGTGCCGAAGAGCGCGACGGCCTTGCCGAGGTTTTTCACAAAGGCCCGGCGCTCCGCGGTCTGCTTGTAGCGCGAGATTTCTTTGCCCGCGACCTGCCGCACCAGGGCCGCCACCTGCTTGTAGTCGTCCGCGCCTCCTCGGTAGCCCAGGGCGAGCGCGGCGTGGGCGCGGCTGTCCACTTTGGACTTACCCGTGAAAGCCCCGCTGAGGATCGCCGCCATGGCCTTGTTCGCCACGGCGCGATCCATCAGCGCCAGGGCCAGCGCGGCGTGCTCCTTGTAGCGGGCCACGGCCTTGCTCCACTTGACCTGCCTGGACAGGATGCGCACCAGCAGCTCGGCCGTTTTGGCGTCGTTGAGCCTGTAGAGCATCAGGATCAACTCCGACCACTGCCTCGGAGACCGCTCCACCTCCCTTAGAAAGCCGGTGGCCTGAGCGGTGTGGCCGTTCCACAGCAGGGTGCTGACCGCGTGGTACCGGATCCTGGCCCACATGGCGTCGGAGAATCTGGCGTCTTCGGCCGGCGTGGCGAAGCGCACCAGCGTGCGCACCGCCGCCGGGGTGCCCACCTGGGCCAGGGTGTCCAGGGCCCACCAGATCGCCCTGTTGGTGCCAGCCGTCAGCCGGCCCCTGGTGCGGGTCCATTGATCAGACGTGCCGATCCTTTTGGCGCCCCAGTTGTAGCGGGCGTCCTTGCGCGGATCGGCGGCGGTGCACACGTCTCGTAACCAGGCGGCGACGGCGTCGACGTAGATCTCCTCGGTGGCGCTGGCGGTGAACCCCAGGAGCTGCTCGTCCAGGGGCGCGAGCTGCTCCAGCTTGACCAGCACCCAGCGCCGAACGCCGGGGGTCGACAGGGCCTGCAGGGCCGCCAGCGCCTGGCGCGCCACCGCGGGGAGCTTGTGGGAGGCCAGCTCGAAGAGGATCTTCTCCAGGCGACGAACAGTCTCCGGACGCGGCCGGCCGTTCCTGGCGGCGATGGCCGCGCGCCTGAGCACCACGACGTATGGATTGAGCAGGTCCAGGTGGCGGCCCCGCTGGCGCAACGCCGCGTCCACGCGACCGTAGTCGCGCAGCATGTGAGAGACCAGGGCGTCGACGTCGGGATGCAGGCCAGCGTGAAAGGCGGTGAGCTCCTCGTCATGACGTAAGAGGAAGGCGGCCCGGCGGGCCACTGGCACGGTCGACAGGTGCTTGGCCGCGCTCAGGCGCAAGAGGCTGTCGTCCATGAACGTGACGTAGGTGTCTGCGCGTACACGCAGCACGCCGTTGGCGATGAGGTCGTCGAGCAGTGCCGCGGATTTTTCCAGCTGCGGCTCGCCCTCCTCGTAGAGCAGGCCGGAGATGATCCGCGTGGCCCGCTCCAGGGTCAACGCGTCCCTGGTGCTGTAGACCTCCCACGCCAGGGCGCCGATCACGCGCTGCTTGGGAGCGTAGTTGTGGCTGCCGAGGGCCAGCATGTTGAACAGCAGCCTGGCGTGGACGATGCCCAGGCTGCGCGGCGCCTTGCCGGAGAAGCGGTAGTAGTCCACCAACAGAGACACCAGCAGCGGATCGCCGATGCTCGCGCGCAGGTGGTCGTTCTGTGTCACGGCGCGGACGTAGTCGGGCGAGGTGCGCTTGCGCAGAAAGGCGAATGCCCTGCCCCACCGCTGGCGCTTGACGCTGAGCAGCTTGAAGCCGGGCGCCGCGTCCGCCAGCTCCTTGCGCGCCCTCGAGGTGTAGACGGCCACCACCGCGCGGACTTTGGGGTACCGGGCCAGCAGGTCCAGAATCCGCGCCATGTTCTGGGGCACGCCCCTGGCCTCCAGGTTGAAAAAATAGAGCGTGGCGTCGCCGGACTTGAGCTTGTCGGTGAGGCCGTCGGGGCTGAAGAGCTTGGCGCGATCGCCGACGTAGCCCGCGATCCGCTTCACGTCGCCGTAGATCTGGAGGTCGAGGGGCGTTCCCATGCCCCGGGCGAGGTCCACCTCGAAGGCCACGCGGCCTCGCTTGAGGTCCGACAGGATCGCCTCCTGCATGATCACCCGCACCAGCGGCGCGCTGCCCGCGTAGAGCGCGATCCGTTTGGCCGCGGCGTAAGCGGAAAGCGGCCTGGGGATACGGTAGTGCGACAGCGGCCGGCGCCGGATGAAGATACCGCGGGGATCGCGGTCATCGTCGGTCACCCCTTCGAGCACCTCCACCGGGGGGTGGTTGGTCAGGCTGATCAGCGAGGGATCGGATCGCACCTTGCTCTCCAGCCGCTGGGAAAAGAGGAGCGGGGTGATCTGCAGGTCACGGATCAGCTTGATGTTGATCCCGGTGTCCTCGTGATCCTCCTCGATCTCCTCGTGGACAGCCGGGATGGAGAAGAGGGATGTGTAGGGCAGGATGACCCGCTCCAGCTTCCGCGCCGCCTCGTGCAGCTCCCCCTCGGCCAGCAGCCCCCGGCGTGTGTCCGTGGTCCGCTTGAGGTGGCGCCGGGCCGCCTCCATGTGGGCCTTCACCGGCTGGATCTGGTCGTCGTACTCCTTCCAGATGTCGTAGTTGACCCAGCCGAGCCCGAGCAGGATCAACGCAAAGAGGCTGATGACCATCTTCAGCGACACGGGCGGCAGGCGATCCAGCAGGCCGCCGAGCAGGGCGACCCCCGGGACGAACACCAGCACCGGCCGCACGTCCATGGTCCTGTTCATCACGGGAGATCAGCGGCGGCGGCGGGTCCTCCTTGATCCGGGTCTGCTCGACGCCGCGCGTGTCGGTCAGCTCATCGAGGAACGTGGCGATGTCAGGCGTCGTCAGCCGCACGAAGGCGTCGTGACGCCGGGAGAGCCGCCGGGTGACGCCGTCGTTCGGGCTGTCTGCCCCTTCCTCGTCCGCTCCCCTCTCCCCTGCCTCGCTGAGCCAGATCACCGGCATCCCGGGGTGCTTGACCACCTCCACAGCCAGGCAGGCGATCAGGTCCGACGGCTCCTCCGCCTGCCCGATGACCAGCACGCCGTCCGCCGCCTCCAGCAGCGCCTTGATCCGCGCCTCGATGAAAGTGTTCTCGCGCGCCTGGCGGTCCTGGGTGTCCTGGAAGACCCGCTCATCCCACTCCCGCAGCAGCGGTAACGTCCCGCCCTCGGGGGTCACCGGATCCTCCAGCGTCACCTGCTTGTAGCGCACGCCCACCATGGTCATGGCCTGGGCCAGCAGGCTGTCCGCCGCGTTGGTGATCACCGCCTTGAACATGCCGCTTCTGGCCAGGTCCGCGACCCGCAGCAGCGGCGTGTGCGGCTTGATCCCCTGGACCTGCTCCTCGAACCAGCGCACCTGCTCGGACAGGTCGTCCGAGATGTAGCCCAAAGGCGGGGTCTGCTCATCCGAGCTCTCCAGGCGATCAAACGCCTGCCGGCTCTGCGTGCGGAAGAGGTGGTGGTGCACCACGTCCCTGATGCTGGGCGACCACCGCGTGCGACAAAACGGCTGGGGCACCCCGCTCGACGCGCTCAGGCCGCTGCCGACCATCAACACCCAGCGTTGCTCGGGGTCGACCAGCAGCCCCGCGACGTTCCTGCTGACTTCGTCTCACGGTGGCGGCCCAGCCCTGGAATCGCTCATGCTCGGTGAAGCTGAGCGAGCAGTTCAAGATGACCGCGCTTCCGGGGTGGTTCAACAAGTCGCTGATCGATCACTCCACCACCAGCACCATCAAACCCGTGGTGACCAAGGGAACCTACACCCTGCCCGGCAGCGCCACCGTGGGCGCGGGACATTACCGCAAGCTCGCGGTGCCCATCCGCTCGCTGCCCGTGGAGTTTCGCGCCCGGGTAAAAGGCGGCGCGCTGGCGGGAGGCGGCGTCGCCTTCGGCCTGTTCCAGGGCGCCAAGGTGGAGACCGAGGCGGGCAAGCAGCGCGGATTCGGTTACACCTGCTCCTGGGACACCGGCAGCGGCAAGGTGGTGCTGTCTCGCAGCGTCGGCGTGGCGCCGCCGAAGGTGGTCGCCTCGGCCCTCATCCCCCTGGCCGCGGCCAACGGCAAGTGGCATGACCTGGCCTGCCGTCGCAGACACGACGGGCGCTGGCAAATCCGCCTGGACGGTGTACCGCTCATGCTGACCATCAACACCCTGGACCGGACTTACCTGGAGTTCACCCATGTCTCGATCCACGTCGGACCGGGCGGCAGCACGCAGGCAGCCCTGGACGATGTGGCGGTTCTGGACTGCGCCGCCTTGCCCTGCGTGCACACCGGGGTCGTCAAGTCATGTAAGAAGGACGGCCACGGCGTCGAGTGGTGTCAGGTGCCAGCCGGGTGTTTTCAGATGGGCTCTCCCGCCACTGAAAAGTGCCGTGGACCAAACCCGGAGGTGCAGCACCAGGTGACGCTGACCAGGGGCCTGGAGGTCTCCGCCAGCGAGACCACCCAGGAGCAGTATCGGGTGTTGCTGGATGAGAACCCCGCCTTCCACGGCCCCAATGGAGACAAGGCCTGCGCGGCCGGCGGTTGCCCCATGGAGCAGATCAACTGGCACCAGGCGGTGCGCTATTGCAATGCGTTGTCGGCGCGGGCCGGGCTGATCCCCTGCCATGGCTGCACCGCGGTGGCCGGAAAATACTCATGCAAGGCCAACGCTGCCTTTGGCGGCGCCGAGCTGTACGACTGCCCCGGCTACCGGCTGCCCACCGAGGCCGAGTGGGAGTATGCCTACCGGGCAGGGACCACAACCGCGACCTACGCGGGCAACCTGATCGACTGCGCCGCCGACGGCACCGCCTTGAAGATCGCGTGCTACAAAAACGGCGCAGGCAAGGGTAAACAGACCTGCACCACGCGCAGCAAGCTGGCCAACGGCTGGGGCCTGCACGACATGGCGGGCAACGTCGCGGAGTGGTCCCTGGACGGCTGGCTGCCGTCCAGCGCGACCCCGGTGACCAACCCGTTCACCGACAGCGGCACCAACAAGGTTCTGCGAGGTGGCTCGTACCTCAGCGAGTCCAAGCCCCTGCGCGCTGCCAGCCGCGGCCACCAGGCCGCCTCCAGCGGGTTCCAGTGGAACGGCTTCCGTTGCGTGCGCAGCGCGGGTCTGGGCCCGACGGCGCACTGGAGGCTGGACGAGTCCAAGGGCAGCGCGATCCACAACAGCGTCGGCTCGTCTCCCGATGGCAAGGTCGCCGGCACCGCCTGGTGGACCCCCGGCGTGAGCGGATCGGCGTTTGGATTCGTCGGCAAGGGCAACTCCATCAACACCAACTACGCGCCCTCGTGGAAGAGCACCGACAGCTTCACGGTGGCGTTCTGGTTCAAGACCAACAAGGCGGCCGAGCAGGTGCCGGTGGGATTCAACACCACCGCGGCGGGCTCCCTGGCCTTCACCATGAACCTTCAGGGCAACACCACCTTCAGCTTCCGTGACGACGGCAAAACCTCGGTCACCGTCCCATCACCGATCAGCATCGCGGACAACCAGTGGCACCTGTTGGTGGGCGTCCGCGACCGGACGAGGTCCAGGGCGCTGTACTACGTGGACGACAAGGTGGCGGTCATGGTCAAGGACGTGACCAAGGCCAACATCAACGTGACGGGCAAAAAGTTCATCGGTGTGGGCTCGCAGGTCGGTGACTTCGGCCTGCTCTTGCCGATCACCGGGTTCATCGATGACGTGCGAATCTACGACCGGGCGCTGTCCAAGGAGGAGGTGGCACTGCTGGTCCAGATGAAGAGCCGCTGCACCTTCGGCGAGCAGGAGTATGGCGGCCGTTGCTATGAATACGTGGGCACCCCCGCGACCTGGTCCGGCGCCGTAAAAACGTGCACGGCCAAGGGCGGACACCTGGCTGTCCCGTCTGATGGCGACGAGCTGGCTTTCCTCAAACTGGTCGACCCGGCCAACTCCTGGATCGGGCTCACCGACGCGGCCAAGGAAGAGACCTGGGTCTGGGACAACAAGGCGCCATACAACTACAAATCCTGGTGCAAGACCCCCTCCAAGAACGCTTCGCTCAACTGCGCCTTTTCGTCGTCTTCATTTGGTGGATGCTGGTATGAGGCCGGCTGCACGAACCACTACTCCTATGTCTGTGAGCGGGTGCCCTGAGACAGGGAGGGCTACTACCTGGCCAGCGCCAGCGACGTGGAGGAGATGATGTGAATGTTGTTCAAGTTGCCTGCGGTCCCCACCGCCAGCTGCTGGCCGTCGGGAGAGAAGGAGATCCTGGTGATCTCCTTTAGAATCGGCAGATCACCGTCCTCCTTGCGTCGGGCAGAGAATACCTCGCGTCCCTCTCCGAGGGCCGGGAGGCTCCAGCTCAGGACGCGACCGTCATAACCTCCGGAGAGCAATCGCGTTCCGTCTGCCTGGAATGCCAGCGCGGTCACGCCGAGCTCGTGGCTCTGCGCCGTTGTCCGCTGAAGAGTCATCGCCTTGAGCGCAAAGAGCCTGATCCTGCCGTCGCCACAGCCCACCGCGACCCGGCCCGTCGTCTCGGAGACCGCCAGGGCCCGCGCATTCTTGCAGCCGCTGGGGCTTCGCTTTTCGGCAGACAGGCCGTGCTTACCGGCGCTCCACCGGCGTAGATCGCCGCCTTTGAACAGGAGCAGGAAGCGGTTACCCCGTAGCTGGAGCGCTGCGACGGCGACGTCTTTGTGCGTGATCTTGGTACCGAGCAGAGCTTGTGTCCTTGTGGACCACAGGCGGATCGTACCGCTGGTGTCGGCGCTGACGAGCTGCCGGCCATCCGCGGAAAAGGCCAGGGTCCTGACCTCACCCGGGACATGGTCCGGGGGGCTGAAGAGCACCGACTGGAGGCGAAGATGCTTGCCCTCGAAGAGCGCAATCTTGCCGTTGCTCATTCCGACCGCCACCAACCCTGCCGCTGTCGACCTCGTGATGGAAAACGCCTTGCCCGCCAGCGCGGAGGCGTGCTCCCCGGCCGCCCGAGCGCCGCCCTTGAACGAAAACAGGGCGGGCGGCTGGTACCGTCCGCCCGCCGCCACTTGCCCGCTCAGCGAAGAGGAGGAGACCGCCTCGGTTTCCCCTTCGAGGCCCACGAACCTCTGGACCCTGTCGCCGGTTTTGGAGTCGATCACCTTGGCGTACCCCCGGCACCCCACGATCAAATGTCCCGGGGCCACGCCCGTCGGCTGATGAACCGCGTGAGGCGCCGGGCACTCGTCCTTGGCTTCACCGGGCCACCGCTGCAGCCCCAGCCCCAACTTCCAGGTCCCCACCGACCAGCGCGCCATCACGAAGCCAGCCGCTCCGGTGGCCATTAGCTGTGAATCGTTCGAAAACAGCACCTGGACTCGCCTGCGGACTTTTTGGGCTGCCTGGACCATCACCGGCCGTTGACTGCCTGGACTCGAGCGGGCCCACACCTCGAGGGCTCCGTCTTCACCACCCAGGGCGAGGTGGTCGCCGCTGGAGCCGAGGGCCATGGAGGCCACCTTCCCGGCACCCAACGGGTTGTCGAGCGTTAGCACCACAGCGCCGTCAGCCACCCGCCGAATTGAGACCGCATTCTTCCTCGCGGAGTCGTGAGCGACGAAACGTCCGTCATGGCTGATGGCGACATTTCTGGCGTTGCTCTGCAGATCCCAGCTGCCGATGGTTCGGCCCCCGGGAAAACGGAGGACGGTCAGCTTGCCAGTGTACAGCTCCGATCCAACGACCATCGTCTTGCCGTCGGGTGTGCCGTCGAGCGGTCCAGCGTGATTGACGCCGAGGTCCTTTTTTGGGCTGTCGGGCCTGGCGGTGTCCTGAAAAAGCAACCTTCCATGGTTGAATCGATACTGCCCTGGACCCACACCAGCCCGCCATCGACAAAGCAAAGGGCCGGCGCGACCTGCGGCTCGGTCTTCGTGCACGACGGGGAGCGGGTCTTGTTGCCCGAGCTCACCAGCCAGATCGCTGGCCACGGGTGATTGTCATTTTCGGAAACACTGATCACGCGTTTGCCATCCAGTGCGTAGATCAGATCGTTCACGCCGAGGGAATGGCCCGAGAGCGTCGTCTCGACAAACCGGCGTGCGTGCTTGTTGGAGGACTGAACGGAGAGATCCTGCGCCAAAGATGGGAGGATGATGGCGGCTGGAAACAGGAGCGAAATCGGGATCGGGACCAGTCGGATCAGCCAGAGGTTGGCGGGAGACCAGGCTGCCCGTAGGAGGGAGATAGTGGCCCAGAAAATATTGCTCAGGCTCCAGCCCAACAACAGCCACCAGCCAGCCTGGGTCCACACTGAGCTGACACCTCCACCGAGCACCAGGGCTCCAATGGATCCGACGACCAGGATCGCTGAAGCCACCATGGCGCAAACCGGCAGGACCTTGTGCTCGTGTGACCCCGGCCGCCCCACACGAAGGTGCAATAGAATAGAAAAAACCAGCTGCAAGATCAGGCCGATCACGAAGCCGAAGAGCAACACGGCCACGAGCGCGTATCCTCCCCCCGAAAAGGTCGACGCCATGGCCGGCGAAGAACAGAGCAGAGAGAAGAGGAGCAAGAGGAGCCCCGGCAGGGTTCGATCTTCGAAGCTTTGCTTGTTTCCCATGCTGCCGCCCAGTGTAAATGGGAATGCTGCTGATTTCGACAGCTCAGGTGAAACACTGTTGGCGCCGCCCGGGACTGGTGGGATACTCGATACTCACGCGGCAGCGGGACGGGGAGCGGTCATTTCGTCGACACGTTCCGCACCAACGATAGGGGCAATGCTCGCGGGGGGTCTCAAGGAGCTGCGGATATCCAGACGAGCCATCCCGGACGAGGGGTTGTTCGACCCGCAGAACCTGCCGCATCGCTGCACCGACACGCGCATGCGGCCGCTGGCCATCGCCGCCGCGCTCATCGGGCTGGGCGTCGGAATCCTGGGGGGCCTTGTCCAGCTCGAGAGCATGTACGGCAAGCCCTACCAGCGTCTGGAAGCGGTCCCCGGCGGAGGCGTGGGTCGCCTGGCTGATGATGGCCCTGCTGCTTTTCCTGGGCCTCTGGCTCTGGCGCTGGAAGGACGTTGTCGAGATCGATGGTGAGGAGGTCAGGGTTACGCAACACCGGCTGTTTGGCACCACGGACTGGGCGCTCCCTCTTGCCGCCTACCGCGGCCTCGCCATGATCCGCTCCGAGTCCACGGACGAAAACTCGACCAACGTCTGGACGCTCTGGACCGTCAGCCTGTACCACAAGGATGCTCGCCGATCAGTGGTCCTCTACATGCGCATGCTCAGCTGGGAGGACCAGATCCTGTCCGACCACAACAGCAACCTCGTGAAGGAGGATCCGGACGGGTGCGATGAGCGCACCCGGGAGCTCTGCACGCGGTGGGCGCGGTCTCTTGCCGTCCCCACGCTCATGATCCGCCAGGATCTGGCAGACTCGGAGCCGGTGGAGACGCTCGTTGACACGTAGTCACCTGGGTGGCTTCGCCTGGAGCTGCTGTCCAATCAGCCGACCCCGGGTTGACGCCAAGGACGATCGCGGTATCCTTGGAGTCGAGGTCCAAGCATGCCCATTTACGAATACCGTTGTGCACAGTGCCAGGAGACGTTCGAGGAGCTTGTCTTCAACGTCGCAGAGATCAAAGAACTGAGTTGCCCGCGGTGCGGCAGCGACAAGGTGTCCAAGCTCATGTCGGCGTTTGCCACCGGCTCGGCGGCGGCCCTGCCCTGTGCGCCCGGCCCCTCGTGTGATCCTGGCCAATCTTGTGATCCCTCGGGCTTTTCTTGAGGCACTTCCTGATTCAACTGCCCGTGCGGCAGCACATCCAGGCTTCACCTTAAATCAAAATCTCCTGGGCCACGCCCCGTCTGTACCGCCCGGCAGCCGCGGGGTATGGTTGGTCGCGATTGTGTGTACAACGGCAAGGTGTTGAAACGGAGAATGAAAATGAGTGAGCCGACAGGAGCTGGCAGGCAGGCCCGAGCATTGATCGTTGTGGTGTTGACGTGGTCGGCGCTGACGTCCAACGCCCTCGCCGACGGAGGCAAGTGGAAACACCGCGGCATCAGGCCGCAAGGGCACTTTCGCTATGAGCCCCTGTTGCGAAACCTGCCCAGGGGGAAGGTGGTCAAGAGCCGCATCAAGCGGGTGGAGGTCTTCGTCGGTCGCGCGCTCATCGAGCGGAAGGCGAAGGTGGGCCTCGACAAGGGCACACATCGGCTGGTGTTCCCTGCCCTGCCCTGGCGTATCGACGCCTCGACCCTCAACATCGCGGGCTTCGGCGCCGACGCAGTCGCCGGCTCCACGTTTTTGGAGGAGGGGACCATGGTTGAGGCGCGGCCCAGGGAGCTGCGGAAGCTGGAGAAGGCGCTCAAGAACATCGAGTACCGCGACCAGGCGCTAAAAAATAAAGCCACCGTGCTGCAAGGTGAAAATACCGTGCTGATGAAGGTCCTCTCCTCGGGCTCACCCGGCGCATCGGGGAGCACCCTGACCACACTGCTGCATCAGGCACGCGTCGAGTTGGGGCGCATCACCGGCAAGCTGACCAAGATCGAACGCAGGCGCAAAGCCCTGGCACCTGAGCTGCACCAGCTGCGACTCGCCCGCACCGCGCTGCTGGCCAAGTTGCAGCGCCGCGTGCGTCACGTGGTGGTGGAGGTCCGGGCGCGAAAGGCCTGTAAGCTGGAGTTGAAGATCCGCTATGTGGTGAGCGGCCCGACCTGGAAGCCGAGGCACGAAGGTCGCTACAGCGCGGCCAACCGCAGGCTCCGCCTGGAGACCTTCGCCTGGGTCGTGCAAAAGACCGGCGAGCCCTGGAACAACGTCAACATCAGCGTGGGCAATGCCCGGCCCACCTCGGGCCTGCGGCCTCCGACACCCGGAGAACGTCGAGTGGCGCTGGAGTCCGCAGGCGCTCGCGTGGCGGGCGTCTCCAGCCGGCTGCGGGAGGTGGCCACCCGGTCTGGTTACCACCGCTCGGGCGTCACAGGCAACGTGCGGTCCTTCGCGCCCTCGGGCCGCTTCACGGTCCCATCCGGGCCCCAGGGGCGGCGCATCCGCGTGGCCACCACACAGATGTCAGCCGTGCCGCGATACGTGGCCATCCCCATGGAGCACCCTGGCGTCTACCTCAAGTTGGAGGCCAAGAACCAGTCTCCGCTGGCATTGCTGGCCGGTGAGGCCGCGCTGTTCAACGGGCAGGACTACGTGGGCACGGCGCGCCTGCCCACGGTGCTTCCGGGTGAGCAGCTGGTGCTGCCCTTCGGCCGCGACAACGAGGTGCAGGTCACCCGCGCCCGGATCAAGCGAGAGCGCAAGGTCACCGGCGCTCGACAGAGGCTGACGGTATCCTACCAATTCAAGGTGAAAAACCGGCGGACACACACCCTGGACATGGAACTGCGAGAGGTCATGCCCCGCGCGTACAGGCAGCCGCGGGTACGGATCACCATGCACCGCGGCACCGCGGCGCCGAAGAAGGGTCCGCGGGGTTCGCTCCCGGGCCTGCTAATCTGGAAGTTGAAAATCAAGGCGGGCGGCTCCACGCAGTGGACCTGGGGCTACGACGTGGTCGCGCCGGCGTCCAAACGTATCGTGGGGATTGACTAACCGCCTGCTGCTCACCAGTGCAGGTGCCGGCTGCGACCTGGTGCTCAACAGCTCACCGGCTTGTACTTTTGACAGGTACAACTCCCACCCGATTTGGGACAGCTATTGACCGAGCATCGACCCGTTTAATGGCCCACCTCGCCAGGGTGTAGTCCGGCTTCATTGTCAGGACATTCCGCAGCGTCGTGCGCGCTCGCTGTAGCTGCCCGGTGCGCATCTGACACCACGCCAACAGCGTCTTGAGGCGGTGGTCATTCCACTTGAAGCGCACGGCCCTCCCCAGGAAAACGGTCGCCTTCCGGTAGCGCCCCCGCTGGAGGGCGATCTCGCCCAGGCCCGCGTTGGCCCGCGGGTCCCACGGGAAGCAGCTCAATACGCTGGAGAAGCCGCCATAGGCTTTTTTCTGTGAGTTGTCCCTGAGCTGACGCTGGCTGATCAGGACTATATTGCTGGCGTCCTGGCGGGAGAGAGCACAAGCCGATCTTCCACCACGAGGCTTGAAGCTCCACCTGGAGTTCCGTGAACTGGCTCGCCTCTTCGCCGGAACCGGACGCGGCCGGGTGGTTCTTTTCCGGCTCCTCAGCAAAATCTGTGGGTCTGTTCGGGCTCGGGTAAGTCGCCGAGAGCGTGAAACAGGGCGACTTCCGTCGCTTTGAAGGTCCGAAAGCCATACGATTTTCTGGTGGTCACTTTTACCTTGTTGTTCAAGCCCT
>PVBE012583734.1_pt1 | contig 23860 bp, 27 predicted proteins | sample 1631181 | NCBI WGS metagenome assembly PVBE01 (sample SAMN08397723, study PRJNA350692) | Marine metagenome, whole genome shotgun sequencing project. | isolation source: water | place: Pacific Ocean | collected 2012-04 | reverse complement strand
CGCAACGAAATCTGCAGCTTCAGCTGGATCGGTTAGAAGCTGGCTGTGGTCAAGCTTGCCTTCAAAACCATGGCCATCTTCTGCTTCACCCATACCGGTTTCTAGGGAGCCGAGGCAACCAAGTTCTCCTTCCACACTGACGCCGATCGCATGAGCAACATCAACGACTTGCTTTGTGACATCGACGTTGTATTCGTAGCTGGCTGGGGTTTTGGCATCAGCCTCGAGAGAGCCGTCCATCATCACGGAAGTGAATCCGTTGGCCGCTGCTCCAAAGCATGTTGAAGGGCTATTGCCGTGGTCCTGGTGCATCCCCACTGGGATGTCCGGGTAGGTCTCGACCGCAGCGATGATCAGGTGACGCAGGAAAATCTCTCCTGCGTATGTGCGTGCACCTCGTGAGGCTTGCAGGATCACGGGGCTGTCGGTTTCGGCAGCGGCTTCCATGATTGATTGCACCTGCTCGAGGTTGTTCACATTGAAGGCAGGGATGCCATAGCCGTTTTCAGCAGCGTGATCGAGCAGCAGCCTTAGTGGAACGAGGGCCATCGAGGTCTCCGAAGTGTCATTTAGACCCAGTGCCTACTAAAAGTCCCGGGCCGGGGGCCCAGGAGTGTATAAGACGAAGGTAAGAAATGTCACCTACCCCAGCTGCATCAAATGCCTGGGGACGTGAATCTTATCTAGCTCTCTGCCCCCTCCGCTCTTGTTCGTGAACGGAGGGCAGGCTTCTTTTAGTAGGTATAGCCCGCTACAAATAGAGCTTCATCAGAAGAAGGCTGTGAACCGGCTACGTAATTGCCTTTTGATGCTTCTGAGTTGGCTTGAGCTCTAGCTAGCAATGCTTTCTGGCCTGCTGCGAGGTCGGTTCCGCGCCATGCCTTGAGACAGGAGTGTTGTAGTGCTCGCCCGTACGAGAAAGATACGTTCCACTTGGCCTTGCGTTCGATGCTGTTCATCAAATTGAGGTAGATGGATGCCGCCTCCTCGCTAAGTCCACCAGAGAGGAAAACGATTCCAGGAACGCTCGCGGGTACAGATCTTTCCATGGTTCGAATTGTCATCTCCGCCACTTGTTGTGGATCTGACTTTGTCGAGGATTCTGCGCCTGGAACAGTCATTGATGGCTTCAACAGCGTGCCTTCCAGCAGTACGCCATTGATCTGACAAGCGTGATAAACCTCTTTGATGACTTTTTCTTGAACAGCCGCAGTGCGTTCAATGTCATGGTCACCATCCATCAGAATTTCTGGCTCGATAATTGGTACGAGACCAGATTCCTGAACTGATCGCGCGTATCGCGCTAACCCCCAAGCGTTTTCTTTGATTGAGAGTTCAGATGGAGCACCGTCATCTGTGATTTGAAGAACAGCACGCCATTTTGCGAAGCGAGCTCCTTGGGCGTAATAATCAGCGGCCCGTTCAACAAGACCGTCAAGGCCTGAGCAAAGCGTCTCCACGGCATTCGCGCCTGGGAGAGGACGTAGTCCTGTGTCAACTTTGATGCCCGGAAGGATGCCTAGTCCTTCTAGCTTTTTCACCATTGGTTCACCATCAAGGTGATTCTGAAAAAGTGTTTCTTCAAAAAGAATTGCACCGCTGATGAATTCACCAAGACCAGCAGATGTAAACAACATGCCTCTATAGGCCTTGCGGTTGTCTTCGGTATTTTCAACGTCGATGGAGCTAAGACGCTTGCCCACTGTCTTGGTCGACTCATCAACAGCCAAAATTCCTTTACCTGGTTGAGCTAGCGCCTTGGCTGTTTTCTTCAGCTCTTCTGCGTAGTACTTCAGAGTCATTCTGTCTGTAAAAAAAACCCTATAGATTTTGCAGTGTGTTCCCTGATTTCGTACAAAAGAAATCACTTGAGGCGGTATAAAAAAATACTAATGGCAGCGCTAATCGTTATAAATGCTTGGTGATTTATCTTGCTGGGATGAATCAATAGGCGGCGGCCTTCTCTAGGGCAGTATTTCGATGTCTAGCCTCTGCCCGGAATGGGCTGACTCTCTTAGCTTGTCGCAGACTTGTTGGCTTGCCCAACCTTCTGCAAGCCCTGGCACCATCGGGCTGCCGCTGCGGATGCTCTCAGCCCACCAGCTTTGCAGCCTTGCAACGGGAGCAATTCGACCGTCAATCCAAGTTTTTGAGAAGTCGAGATCGTCATCCGGAATGATGCTTTGAAAAGGCTCGCCTGCTTTGGCCGACCAGAGTTCAAAGCCATGTACATAGTCTTTTTGGTTGTCACTGCCAATAAGGAGTGTGCCTTCGCTGCCATAGATCTCTAGCCAGCAACCTCTTCCAAGCCTTGCAATAGCTGCCATGCTCAGCTGCACGGGAACAGTCTCGCCATTGGTATCAACCAACTCCAATTGAGCCAGGGTTACGTCTTCACTCGTTACTGGTCGTGATCCGCCACTCTCGGGGTCAGGACGCTCTCGAATTGACGTCGACAACATGGCGCTGACATTGCGTGTGGGACCGCATAGCCAATGCAACATGTCAATGGCATGAGTTCCAAGGGCACCAATCACTCCGCCGCCTTCTTCTTCCTGGGAATACCAATTCCAAGGCCTTTCAGCATTGGCTCTACTGCTCATCAACCAGTCGAGCTTCACCAGCCATGGTTTTCCTACGACTCCATTGGCAATCAGACGGGACGCCTGCATGAAGAGCGGCACGGCTCGATATTCGAAGTCGACAGCAACGCTGAGGCGGTTCTTTAAAGCCAGTCTTTGTAGATCCGCAACTTGATCAGCATGCAAGGCAACCGGCTTCTCAAGCAGCAAATGTTTGCCGGCTTCAAGAGCCTGGCGAGCGAGATCAAAGCGTGGTGCTGGTGGCGTCGCAATGATGACAGCCTCAACTTTTGGATCAGCTAGCAGGGCCGCCCATTCTTGATGTCCTTGGAGTTGGTGGGCATGGCAGGCCTTTTCAAGCTTCTCTTTGCGGGGGTGCCAAAGCGCCACCGCTTCCAGATTTGGATTTGCCTTAAGGGCAGGAAGGTGGACGGCTTCGCCAAAGCCAAGACCTGCAATGGCTACGCCGATGGGTGTGTTGGCTGTCATTTAGGCAATCTCTGCGTTGCAGACTTCATCGATAACCGCATCAATGAGGCCATCGCCACTCGTTTGCACCCATTCTGAGCGCAAGCGTGGCAGTCCATTGACGGACGTATCTCTGAAGAGCCTTTGGCTGCAGTCGATTTGCATCACGTAAATTTTGCTGTTGTTGTTGTTTTCGCCTTCTTGGATTTTGGGGGCGAAACGGCTGAGAACGCTGATCAGGCCCTCTTTATTGCTGCGTAGGCTTCCCTTATCCCACCATTGTTGCCCGGCTTCAGTGGCTGGAACTTCATGCCAATCAACTGGACCCGCGAAAACTGCTCCACCGGGAAGAATGGCAAGAGGAGAGAACAGCGTGATCAACATCAACAATGTTGCCTGGCTAAAGCGATGCAACCAAAGGTTTCGTAATGAGCGGCTTGGCACTGATCTTCTTGGCACTGATCTGCTTGGCAATGCGCTCATCCTCCAGCCGCTTTGATTGGTTGGCTGCCATGGAGTCTTAAAAGGGAAGCCAGGGTGCTGCGTAGTTGGGTTCGCGGAACAATTTTGTCCACAAAACCATGATCTTGTAGGTATTCGGCCGTCTGGAAATTGTCTGGCAGTTTTTCTCGAAGAGTTTGCTCAATCACCCTGCGCCCGGCAAAGCCAATCAGTGCTTTCGGTTCTGCGAGGATCAGATCACCAAGCATGGCAAAACTGGCTGTAACCCCACCGGTTGTTGGGTGGGTGAGCAAGGGGATATAGAGAAGCTCCGCTTCACGATGCCGTTCTAGGGCCCCGGAAATTTTTGCCATTTGCATCAGGCTGAGCATTCCTTCTTGCATGCGAGCACCGCCAGATGCACAAACGATCAGCAGCGGTAGTTGATTGGTGGTTGCATGCTCAACAAGTCTGGTGATTTTCTCGCCGACAACCGAACCCATTGAGCCGCCCATGAAACGGAAGTCCATGACGGCCAGTGCCATAGGCATCTCTTCGACGCAGCAGGTTCCTGTGACGACGCCATCCTTCAGGCCCGTTGAGGCCTGACTTTCTCTGAGTCGATCGGCATAGGCTCGACGATCCTTGAAGCCCAGAGGATCTGTCGGGCTGAGATCTCGATCAAAACTCTTAAAGCTTCCAGGATCAACAATTAGATCGATTCGCTCTTTGCTGTCGATGCGCTGATGGTGACCACAGTTACTGCAAACACTTGCATTGGCAAGCAGATCTTTGCGGTAAACCACCTGACTGCATTCCGGGCATTTGCCCCACAGTCCATCGCTTTCATCAGATTCCTGATTGACTTTGCCTACAAACTGACCTTTGCGACGATCAGCAAACCAGTCGAAAAGCGACACGGATATCAACCTTATTCACTCCATTAAAGACCCAACAGGCTCTGAAGTTCTTGCCACCACCATGCTGAACCGCAAAACCAAACGGCCCAAATTCCAGAAGCGATGAATGGTCCGAAGGGAAAAGCCTGTTTTGGTTGCAGGCGACCTGTCAGTCTCCCTGCCAATCCAACCAAAGCTCCACTAAATACGGCTAGCCAAATGGCCATCGAAATTCCTGATAGCCCAAGCCAGGCACCTCCCATGGCGGCGAGCTTTGCATCACCCAGGCCGAGAGCTGGTTGCCCAATCAGTTTCTCTGCAATTGCACTGAGGCCTTCCATGGCCAGCAACGCCGCAGCAGTAGCGAGCAGATGATCAAGCATCAGAGCCGACCCTTCTGCCCTGCCAAGGTGTGATGCGGCGATCAATGTTGTTAGTAGACCGCACAGAACTCCAACTCTGCAGATGGGTTCTGGCAACACCATGTGGTCGAGGTCAATCAATACCAGGGGCAGTAGCAGGCTGATCAGTGTGACCCCGGCACAGATGCTGAACATTGCTGGCATCGCACCCATGTCTGTGGGGTTGGCCAGAGCTGCTGTTAGCCAGAGGCCTGCGCTGAGGGCTTCAACCGCTGGATAGCGAAACGGGATGGAAGCGTTGCAATCTCGGCAGTGACCGCCAAGTTGAAACCAACCAATAACCGGCAGGTTGTCGTGCCAGCGAACGTCTTTGCCACAACTTGTGCAATGACTGCCTGGCCATACCAATGATTCTTTGCGGGGCAGTCTCCAAGCGACAACATTGATGAAACTGCCAATGCAGGCTCCAGCTATCGCCAGGGTGATCAGGATCATCTGCGTTTCAAGGGATGGACTTGTTGCGTTCACGTGCTTGACGGGATCGAGCAGGACGTGATCTCAGTAAATCCAGGCTGATGTAATGCTCTTCAGGAAGAAGAATAGGTCGCTCAAAAACAACGCTTCCGCCACCATTCTGTTCGTTCAATACAACACCAGTTGGTTCAGGCCCATTGCTGTTGGAGGTGAGAAAGTTGAAATAAACTGACCTGGCTTCTTGAATCAGTTCGCGACTATTGACAAGATCCCACCGTGGCGAAGAGATGGCTTTGGAGGTTGCTCCTGCGATCACAAAGGAAGGGAAAGGAACAGAAATTGCGCTCACCTGATTACTCAGATGAGCGCATCATAGGAGTTGATGAGAAATTTTAATCAGTAATTCAGGAGACCTTCTTCTTCTCTTCGATCATGCGATGAATGATCGGGGTGAGAATCAATTCCATTGCAAAACCCATCTTGCCTCCATTGACCACAATGCTGGTTGGACTCGACATGAAGGATTCGTTGATCATGCTTAGGAGATATCTAAAATCAATTCCCCACTTCTCTCTTGCTCCCTTGCGGAAGTGAATGATTACGAAGCTTTCATCAGGTGTCGGGATGTTCCGGCAAATGAAGGGATTCGATGTATCAATTGTTGGAACTCGCTGGAAATTGATGTCCGTGCGGCTGAACTGTGGGCAGATGTGGTTGATGTAATCAGGCATTCTGCGCATGATTGTGTCAACAATGGCTTCTGCGGAATAACCACGTTCGGCGTTGTCGCGATGGATTTTCTGAATCCATTCAAGGTTTGTGATCGGCACCACGCCAACCAGAAGATCGGCAAAAGAGGCCACGTTGTAGCCCTCACCAACGACACCACCATGAAGACCCTCGTAGAAGAGCACATCAGTTCCCAGAGGGATTTCCTCCCAGGGTGTGAACTGACCAGGCGCTAGTGCTGTCCCGAGGCGGTTGTTGTGCTCCTCAGCTTCTTCAGTGCTGTGAAGGTAGTAACGCTTATTCCCTGAACCTGTTTCTCCGTAGGTGCGGAACAGTTCTTCAAGCTTGTCGAAGAGGTTGGCTTCAGGGCCGAAGTGGGAGAAGTTCTCTCCTTTTGCCAAAGCTTCTGCCATGGCTTCCTTCATGGGCATCCGCTCGAAGCGGTGATAACTATCTCCCTCAACGACTGCAGGGGTGATGTTTTCACGAGCGAAGATGTGCTCGAAGGCTCGCTTCACCGTGCTGGTTCCGGCTCCTGAGGAACCAGTAACGGCTACAACCGGGTGACGCTTCGACATCGACGCTCGCAGGACAGGCAAAGAGATTTTGGCAGGTCGGCCGACAAAACCATCATTTTTGCAATATCAGAACCTTTTTTTTGAGGCTGCAGAGCATTCAGAGCGCTTGCAGTAATTGCTCACCCATGGCTGAACATCCCAGTCGCTCACAGCCTTCGCTCATTAAATCTCCTGTGCGGAAGCCTGCCTGTAGAACGCGATCGACTGATTGTTCAAGTGCTGTTGCGGCATCGGTTTCCTTCAGCCCAATGCGCAGCATCATTGCTGCGGAGAGAACCATGGCCATGGGATTGGCCAGATCCTGACCAGCGATATCTGGAGCTGATCCATGCACAGGTTCGAACAGGCCAGGCCCTTCACTGCCTAGGGACGCCGAGGGGAGCATGCCAATGGAACCTGTGAGCATCGCGGCTTCGTCACTAAGAATGTCGCCGAAGAGGTTGCCGGTGAGCAGAACATCGAATTGACGTGGGTTGCGAACCAATTGCATGGCGGCATTGTCCACGTACATGTGGCTCACCTCGACATCTGCATAGCTGCTGGCCATGGCGTCGACTCGGTCACGCCAGAGCTGACTGACATCAAGCACATTGGCTTTATCGATTGAACAAAGTTTTTTGCTGCGATTGCCGGCGAGCTCGAAAGCGACGCGAGCGATGCGGTCGATCTCAGTCGTGGAATAAGTCATGGTGTTGAATCCCCGCTCTTCGCCATCGGCCTCAATGCGGCCTTTCGGTTGCCCGAAATAAATTCCGCCAGTGAGTTCTCTTACCACCATGAGATCCACTCCCTCGATCACTTCAGGTTTGAGACTGCTGGCATTAATCAGGGCCGGCAGGATCGTTACTGGTCTGAGGTTGGCGAACAGTTTTAGCCCTGCTCTTAATCCCAGCAGCCCCGTTTCAGGGCGTTGATCTCTTGGCAGAGCATCAAATCGAGGGTTGCCAATGGCTGCCAGCAACACAGCATCGCTATGGCGACAGGCTTCAAGAGTGCTTGTTGGTAATGGCGAACCGCTGGCATCAATGGCAGCCCCACCAAAATCTTGCTCATCAAAGATGAGTTGGAAATCATGGCGCTCAGCTACCACCTCAAGCAATCGCTTTGTAACAGCAGTGATCTCTGGACCGATGCCATCTCCTGGCAGCAGAACAACACGGTGCTGACGCATTGGTTAATCCGAAATAACTGGGTTGGCCTGAGAGGTTACTGAGAGGCTTCCCGTTTAAGTGAGCGCAAAGATTTTGCCATGTCTGGAAGTTTGTTAAAGGCGGCTGAACAGCGCAGCCAGAGCCGGTTGGGAATCGCTGGATAGCCGCTGACCACTTCCCCAGCTGCGACTTCCCCGTGGATGCCGCTCTTTGAGCTGGCAATGGCGCGATCGCCAATGACAGCCCGATTGGCGACTCCTACTTGGCCGGCAAGGATGACGCCATCACCAAGTAGGGCACCGCCAGCGATACCGACTTGAGAAGCCAGAGCACAACCCTTGCCTGTTTTGACTCCATGGCCGATTTGAACAAGGTTGTCGATTTTTGTCCCTGCGCCAATGCGGGTCTCGCCCACCGAGGGGCGGTCGATGGTGGAGCCGCAGCCGACTTCAACTCCATCTTCAAGAATCACAAGGCCTGTTTGGGGCATCTTGCGCCAGCCGTTGGCTGTGGGTACGAAGCCAAATCCCTCTGAACCAACAACAGCATTGGAGTGCACTACGCATTGCAGGCCCAATCTTGAGCCAGGGTGAAGGACGGCATTGGCATGCAGTTCATTGGCTTCTCCAACCACCACATCGTTGTAGAGAACCACGCCAGGGTGGATCACACTCTGAGCACCGATTCGGCAGCCCTCGCCGATGAAGACGTGGGGTCCGATTGAAACCCCATCACCGATCTGCACTTGATCTTCAATGACAGCTGTGGGGTGAATTCCTGGTTTGGGACGAGGGCGGGGATGAAGCAATTCAAGGGCTTCGGCAAAGGCAAGGCGGGGGTCTTTGAGTACGGCCCAGGCCAGTCCTCTTTTCTCTGCCAGGGCCCGCAGATCGTCTTGAGCAGGCAGCAGCACGGCACCGGCATCAGTACGACTCAGCTCTGTTGTCAGTGAATTCCCCTTTTCCAGGAAGCTGAGTTGATTGGCTTTTGCCTGTTCAATTGAAGCGCCGCCAACAAGATCAGGATCGCCTGCTAGATGGTGGTCTTGCAGCCCAGAGCTTCCTTGTTGGAGCGTGTTGATCAGCTGGCTGAACTGCATGTCTAAAAGACTCTTGGGCGGGATCGTAGGTCTACTGAGCAGCTCAGCCGTTCTGTTCTTGACTGAGCACTAAAACATCGCGATGCACGACGACCGGTGAGTTGCCTGAGCTCAATGAAGTTTCTAGGGCTTGTTGGAGTTCATCGCTACTCAACGAACTGAGACCTCTTGCCAATTCTTTGCCATTGGGGTTGAGCAATCTCACTGGTTGGTTGGTTTCAAAATTTCCTTCCACTGCCTTGACTCCCACCATCAGTAGAGAGGCGCCGCGGTGCTGGAGTGCATCGCAAGCGCCTGCATCCAAATGAATTGTGCCTAGTGGCTTTAAGGCGTGCGCCAGCCAGCTTTTGCGGTTGCCTAGAGGCTGAGGATGGGGATGAAAAACTGTGCCGCCCCGTCCGCCTTTTAACAGTTCATCCAGCACTTTTGGATGACGGCCATCGGCTAAATGAACAGTGATGCCACCAGCTGTGGCAATTCGTGCTGCAGCAAGCTTCGTGCTCATGCCGCCGGTGCCCCATCTGCCTCCGTTTCCGGCATTGGCTTCAAGATTCTCCAATTCTCGTGGGTGGCGTACTTCTGTGATTGGTTGGGCCGATGAATCCCTGCGAGGGTCTGCGGAATAGAGGCGATCAACGTCGGTTAGCAGGATTAACTGATCGGCTCCAACGGCTGTTGCTACAAGTGCTGAAAGGGTGTCGTTGTCGCCGTAGCGCAATTCTTCTGGAGACAGAGTGTCGTTTTCATTGACGATCGGAATGACGCCCCAATCGAGCAGGCGTTGCAGGGTGCTGGAGGCATTGGCATATCGCGTTCTCGAGCCAAGATCAGAGCGGTTGAGGAGCACTTGGGCAACGGCATGGCCATGGCGCTCCATGGCTGCCGCGTATAGGGCCATGAGTTGTCCCTGGCCGATCGCTGCGGCGGCCTGAAGTGAAACAACATCAACTGGACGTTGTTTGAGGTCGAGACGGTGGCAACCAAGACCAACGGCACCACTCGTAACCAGAATGACTTTGTCGCCTCTTTTCAGGCTTGCGGCCAGGCAGGCGCTGTAGTTCTCAATGACTGCAGCTGTTGAGCATTCTTCGTTCCCTCTCAGCAGGCTGGTGCCAACTTTGACAACCCATAGGCTCATGGCTGACTGGCTCCCAGCCATGCCGCAAAACGTTTCTCTAGTTGCTGAACCCTGTCGTTATGGCAAGGGCTCCCATCGGCGCGTATCGGTCGAACCAGAACGGTGTAGAGCCCAAGACGATTGCCCACTAACACATCGGTGAGTACTCGATCGCCGATCATGGCGATTTCTGTTGGCTTGAGTTGCAGTTGGTTCAAGACTTCGCGCAGAGCTCCTCTGCGTGGCTTGGCAGCGCCGCATGTGTAGGAGAGGCCAAGCTTTTCGGCCACAGCGCCTATCCGTTGCCTGGATGGGTTGTTGCTGAACAAGTGCAGTCGTAAGTGTTGCTGTGCTTGCTGGATCCAGATTGTTGCCGGTTCTGGCAAAAGGATCTCTCGTCCAGGTACAAGGGTTCGATCGACGTCAAGCATCAGAGCTTCGATGCCTTGGTCAAGCAAGTGCTGAATTGGAAGCTGGGGGAGGGAAAGACCAGGCTCCCAGTTGGGCTGAAGCCAGTGCTGGCCCATTAGTCAGTTAGCTCCCTCTCCTCGAGTTCAGCTTCGATACGCGGTTGAATGCGTTCGAATTCTTCGCCTTCAACAAGAGTTGCTTGGCCATCATCGATGCGGCCAAGAAATAGAAACGGTTCACAAGGGATATAGAGACCGTATTGCTGATCGTCAACGAGAAAATTAATTAGCTCGACATAATCTTCGAGGTCTTCAGATTCCTCATCTTCGAGCTCTTCAAGCTCCTCAAGGTCTTCGGGATCGGGGTCGTCAAGTTCACCTGTCACGGTGAGGGTGACGGCGGATCTCACCAGGGTGAGGTCGTGTTCCTGAAGGACTACATCTGCAACTGAAAGGATCGGCTCACTATTGGCAACGGTGTCAATGGGCTCTGGATCGCTGTCTTTGTTGAAGCGAACGAGGCATACAGGCGTATCGACAGGTGTGAGTAGGGCGTATTCGTTTTCATCAAGAGGGATGAGTTGCTCGAGGCAACAGTGCAAAACCCTTCCTTCGTTGTCTTTGACGAGGATGGTTGGCACCTCTCCAGTCAAATTGGGACCCGAGGCAGTCATTGGTTATGACGATGACTTCAACAGGATCCACCATCACCGGCACCCTGGCTAATGACAGGGGCCTCCAAGTAGACCGGTTTCAGTTCTGGACCTTCCCGCAACCATTGCTCAAGTAATAGGGCAGCTGCCGCACTATCGAGTTGGCCGCTGCGATCGCCATGAAGGTTGTGACGCTCAGCTGCAGTCCAAGTGCTGCTGTGTTCATTCACCCATGCAAGCGGGAGCTGTAGAGCGCGAGCTAAGCGGATGCCATAGCGCTCACAATGGCGTGCTTGCTCTGTAAGTGAACCCGCTTCATCGAGTGGTAAGCCGACAACCAGTCCTTCCACCTTGCGACGAAGACAGTGCTCTTGCAACGTAAGAAGGTCGAGGTCGAAACGGCCTCGTTTGAGTGCTGGTAATGGTTTTACTGTGATACCGAGAGCATCACAGCCCGCCAAGCCGATGCGACGCTTGCCAACATCGAGGCTCAGCATCGACTTGGCTTGTGGCTTAGCTGTTGCTTTCAATGGTCTGCATTCACAGGTCTGTTTTCAGGGGTTTGTTTTTAAGGGTTTGTTCTCATAGAGCAGGCAATTCATCAAAGCGTTTACTGAGTTTTGCTTGCTTGCGTTTCATGGTCTGCATTTCATGGCTTGCATTCCAGCTCTTGAGTGCAATCGCTTGAGTTCCATCGCTTGAGTTCCATGGCTCCTTATGGAATGACTTCTTATGGAATGAATTTTGTCTAATTGGTTGTTGTCTCATTGCTTGGTTGACTGGGCTTTGAGCTTGTTATGAGCTTTTTATTCAGGGCTTTTTCTGTTCAGCGTCGGCCAAGACTTGGCGTTGGTAGTGGAGGTCGTTGGGGTCGCAACCGTCCGAGCATGGATTCCAGCGGTCTTGTCCCTGGGATTAGTTTGCTATTCATCTGACGTCGCCAAAGGCTTCTTCCCAGCAGCATTTCCTCTCCAGCCCGTTGCCAGCCCAGCTGATCGAGTAGTTGGTTAAGCGGTTCGTCCTCGCTAGCCGTTAGGAGTTTGGCTTGAAGGGATGGCTTGATTGCATGGCTAAGAATGATCGGTAGCGCTTTGGTTAGGCGTGGATCCCAGCCAACATCGCGCAGTAATTCGAGAACGGGGCGTTGTTCGGATTCGGGTCGGCTGACGAGTCCTGCGATGGCCTTGTCAAATCCGCCGCTATGGCAAAGCAGGACGCCTGTTCCGTCTTGGCTTTGGTCGAGCAGGTCAATCGATTGTCGATCGACGATTTGACGGAGATGCCCAGACCCTCCTGCTTGTTCAAGTGGCCAGAGAAGGTTTGCTGTTCGGTGTGTGATTTGCTGCCAGGAGAGATCGCCAGGCAAATCTGATGGTGATGCGTGTTGAGTCTGCGGCGACTGCGTCTCCGCTAAGGGCGCAGTCCAAAACTGGAAGAGCTTGAGAGGCTGAAAGCCGAGTTCGCGGGTTAGGGCAAGTTGATCAGCATCGCTAGCCGGACAGCGCAAAACCCAGCTTTTTGCTCTATTGCTGCCCAGTTGCAATGCGCTTTGCAAGAGGTCGTGACGAACGCGGCGCAGGCTGTATTCGCCAGGCGTTGCCAGCAACTCCGGCATGGTTACGGACCAGCAGCTGCCGCGCCTGTTGTAGGGCCTTGCAACCACGAGGGCTAAAAGTTGGCTCTGTTCAATCGCGACAAGGCAGCAGGGGTGTCTGGCGGGTAAAAGATTGGGGAGATGTTCTTCTGCTCGGGCTATCCAGCCACGCAGCAACATGGTTTGCAGCCACTGCAGCTGTCGAGCCTCTGCGCTGGCATTGAGCATGGGAAAGTGACGCGCCTTCAGCGATTCCACCCGAAGGGGGATGCTGGATCTCTCGGCCACGTCACATCCACAAGTCTTCACGTAAATCTATCTCTGTTGACCTTGTCTTCGAGAGTCCTTTATTTCGGTCGCACCAAAACGAGGGGAGTGCCTTCATTGGCATTGCCTGCTGGATTTGGCCTCAGTGCTCGCTGGAGAAGATCTTCATCGCAACCTTGGCTTGCCGCTAGAACTTTGACCCGTCCAAGATCGTTGACATCAACAATGGCGACGGCCACTCCCAGTTCAGCAGCAGCCTGCTCGCAGAGTTGTTGAGGAGCCTGCGGTCCCAGCACGATCGTTTGGTCGTAGGGAGGCGTGGTTCCTGTGATGTCATCGATGAGGCGAGCTTGCTCTCCAGCAAGCCGGTAAAAGCCTCCTTTGATGCCCAAAAGCTTCAGCATTAAGCCAATACTCCAGGCCAGTAAAACTCTTGTTGGACCAACCAGATCAATCAGCGTCTGAAGTCCGCAGGCTGTGGCCAGGCTGCTGGTTGGATGGAACACTCTGCACAAGAGTCTCGCCAGCCAGCTGGGTTCCACCGTGCTGGGGTGGTGATAGCGGCCTTGCATCACCGCGACAGGTGTTTCACCGATCGTGAGCACATCGCCTGGTTGCAGAAGTGGTGTGGCGTAATGACGCAACACCTCGATGGTGTTGTCCTGGGTGCCAAGTAGATGGGTTTTTATCGGAAGCACTTCGCAGCTCTCGCCACTGCGGAAGTTGCCTTTGGTAGGAGGCTCTGGACGCTGAAGCGGGATCACAACACCCTGGCGCCGTTGAATTTGACCGAAGGGGCCGTAATTCAACCAGTGCACATCCAGCCAAATATTTTCAACAATGTTTTTTAGATCGCTGCTGCTCTGGAGTTGAAGGTTGACGTGAACCTTTGTTTGCTTGCGACCTTTGACGATGTAGGCGGTCCAATAGCCATCTTTGCGGGCTTCTTCGTCAGGGTGATGCGGAGTGATTTTGGTGCTGATTGTGGCTGTTCTCAAATCCGCCTTCCCAAGCAGAATCGGTTTGACAACCAGTTCTGGCACCATCACTTCCATGCGTGGATGAGGGTTGCTGATGTCCAGCCAACCCTCAACTTCCAGATGAGGAGTGTGTTGCTTCACCTGCCAATCGTGGGCTTTTAGCCGAAGGGGTGAAGCGGGCCTAAGGCGATGGCGCAATTCAAGCCAGCACACCAAAAGCCCCAGTAGCAGGAGCAGCTCGAGAAGGCAGGTCATCAGAGCAGCCGGTCTCTGGACCGGGGAACCTGGCGCGAGCGTAAGGGGGCATTGCGCTCGCTACCAGTGCTTAAGCGATTTATTCGCTTATTGGTTCGCTCGTTAATTCGAAGTTGAATTCGTTGATGCTGTCGATGCTCAATGGAACGTCAGGTGTGCTGATGCCGGTGGAGGCACTAATAACTTTATTGATTTTCTCTAGTGACACCTGTCCTTCTTGGTCGAGAAGTACATGGCCTTGACCATCGATCACAACCACTTGAGGGATGTTCCCATGCCAGTAATAGGCAGGATCTGATGGGTCGTTGCTGACGCGTCCCTGAAGTTCATCTGTGGTGAGGGGGATCAGATCGATGGTTCGTCCCCAAATCAATTGAATTCCTGAGACAACAGGCGCAAAGATTTTGCTGGTGGAACTGTCATCGAGGTAATAGACGATGACGCTTGTGCGTTCCTCTCTCAAGGATTGAGCCAGGGTCGTTATTGGCGGAACCAGAGAACCGTTGCCTGCGTAGATCGGATAGATGTTGCCGTCAAAACTATTGCTATCGCGATCAGCAAGGGCTGGAGACACCATCAAAAGAATGGTTAGACCCAGGCTCATGATTGCTTTCAGCAGATTCTGCATGGGTCTCTTGATCCGGAACATCAGCCATTTTGGTGGTTGATGGTGATCAGAAGCTGGAACTCAGCTGCGGCCAAGGCTGCGGCCCATGCCCTGAACAATCCCTCTCCCAACCAAGCCGATGGCACGGCCCAGCACCTGAGTGAGCACAACAACCATCAGGTCGCCAATGCGTTTCAGAAGAGCTTGGACTTGCGGTGCGAGGGCATCCCGAGCTTCGAGTAATAGAGCCACTTGCTGTTGCAACCAGCCAAGTTGGCGAAGTTCATCGTCGCGGGGTTCCGTTAGCAATAAAGGCTCGATGTTGCCTTGTTGCACCCTGTAGAGGAGTCGCTGACTTTCATAAAGCTGGATCGGTCGTTGAACCCAAATTTGCCAGCGCGCCTGACTATTGAGTTGATTACGAAGCCGTTCAAGTTCTCGGGTTGAGATCAGTCTTGGATTCAGCAGATATCGCCTGAGTTCAGGCCACTCGCCGCAGGCGCCTAAGACCTCAGCGCTAATGAGTTCGGCTGTTCTTACCAACCAGTTGCTGACCATGATCTCAAGCTGAAGCAACGCACGTGGATCGTCTGCAGGCAGCAGTTGACCTTCCACCAGAACGGGTTGGTCGAGAAGTAAGGGTGCCAGCATCCTTTGTGGGTCTGGCAGCTCCTCATCAATCTGCTTGAGATCTGCATTGACCAGCAATTGGTCTGCAACGGCTTTGAGCTCACCTTTAAGCGGCAGGCGAACGTAGCTGCCAGCCATTGTCCGGATGGCTTGTTTGCGTAGCTCAGGTTGTAAGGCAAGCCAGCAATCAGGTAGTGGGTTGTCTGAACTGTTGACTTGACGCAGCCGCTGCATTACCTGATTCAGTTGGTTCAGAAGCGCAAGAAGCAGGTCGCGGCGGCGGTCAGGATTTAATCCTTCAATCGCCAGAAGGCTGCCAGTGGCATTGGTTAGTCCGCCGTCAACGGCCTCGCCGAGGCGTTCAAAAATTGCGGCCCATACCGCCACAGCATTGCGTTCTCGAAGCGTGATGCTGGTTCCGTTTTGCTTGGTTGTTGAGATCCTCGACGTTGTTGTCGTTGATAGGGGTACGGCAGCATCCAGTCCCATCTGCAAGGGCCCCCATAACCAGAGCAAGAGTTTTTGCGCTGCAAGAAGCTCTCTGCGCCGACCTTCAAAAATCAGGAGAATCAGGTCGTGTTCTGGTGGAGGGTTCAGTAAGGCTTCAACTCGCTGCAAATCATTGTTGATCTGCTGAAGACCACTCACCAGTAACCACTGGCCAAACCCCATGGTTTGGATGTTGCTTGACTGCGACTTTTGGGCCTCCTGTAATTTCACAACGCGCCCACCGCCAATCAGCGTTTTGATGGCTTCGCGAAGGGTCTCTAAATCGGGATTTTGAAGCAGACCAGGGCAATCGAGGTTGAGCAGTTCGTTGGCATTAAGGCGCAGTTGAGCGGGAAGAAGCAGAAGTAATGGTGCAGGTTGCCAATGCTCTTGAAGTCGTTGCAGTTCAACTTGCACATTGCTTGGAGATTCCAGGCTTTCTACTGACCAGATCACCAGCACGGGATGGCGCGTTAACTGTTCAGATCTCAGCATCACCTCCAGATCTTGATCAGAGCTGGTGAGCTGCAGGGCAAGGGATTCGCCCAGTAGATCAGGTGCCAGTAAAAGAATCTGCGTGGATGTGACGTTCGCCAAATTCGTCACCAATTAAAGCTTCTGTTCAAAAGGTAACGAGCGTCTGGGGAATCCTCCAGCCCATAGGAAAGAATTTTCTTCAGATGCCAGACATATTTCGGTGTAGATGCCAATGAGGAGGCAGATGCCAATTCAGGCGGTAGATGCGAATTAGGCGATCAATGTGCCGCTGCTGGGTGGGTCTTGAAGGCGACCATCGCCGATGGCCTGGTTGGCTTCGCGTAGATCAACCCTGCCGTCATAAAGCGCTCGACCAACGATTACTCCTGTGACTCCGAGAGGTTCAAGGCTGAGCAGCGCGAGTAGATCACTGATTGATCCCACACCTCCAGAGGCAATCACAGGGACGTTGCTGGCCATGGCCATGGACCGCAACGCCTCGAGGTTGGGCCCTGCCAAGGTTCCATCGGTTGCGATGTCTGTGCTGATGATCGCGGCGATTCCGGCATTGTTGAAATCATTTGCCAGGTCTGTTGCCTCGACATCGCTTTGCGTTATCCAGCCGCGAGTCGCAACTTTTCCATTGTTGGCATCAATACCAACAACAATGCGATCAGGATGTTGTTGGGCAAGTTTTTTGACCATTAATGGCTGTTCAATGGCCACGGTGCCGAGAATGACTCGCTCAAGGCCATAGGCGAGTAGGGCTTCTGCTCGTTCGATTGAACGCACTCCCCCACCAAGTTGCACTGGAATATCAAGGGCAGCAGTGATGGCCTTAACGCTGGCATCGTTAACCGGCTCTCCAGACCTTGCTCCATCGAGATCAACCAGATGAAGACGGCTGGCTCCCTGCTCCTGCCAGCTGAGGGCTTGAGCAACTGGGTCTTCGTTGAAGCGTGTCACCTTGTCGTAATCACCTTGATGAAGGCGCACGCAAGACCCTTCAAGAAGGTCGATGGCTGGGATGATCTCCATGGTTGGTGTTGTGAACGTGCCCTCAGGCGCTCCATCCTGCAGGTTCAGGGGTGCTCAATTCTGCGCTTATGACGCTTGAATAACGCTGATTGATCCGGTGTTCGTCCAGTGAAGATTCTGGTAATGGGGGGGACTCGATTCGTCGGGAAACCTTTGGTTGAAAGGCTTTGTCGTCAAGGACATGCCCTGACATTATTCACACGAGGTCGTCACTCTTTGCCGGATGGGGTTGAACATCTCAGCGGCGATCGAAGCAACGATGAGGATCTGTCTGTTCTGAAGCAACGAAGCTTCGATGTGATTGTTGATAGCTCAGGTCGCAAGCTTGAGGACACGCAGCGTGTCTTGGCGTTTACCGGAGCACCTCAGCATCGTTTCCTCTACGTCAGCTCTGCTGGCGTCTATGCCTCCTCTGAGTCTTGGCCCCTTGATGAGGACAGCGCGATCGATCCCGCCAGTCGGCATGCAGGCAAGGCCGAGACAGAAGCATGGCTGATCCGTCAGGGCATTCCCTTTACGAGTTTTCGTCCCACGTACATCTACGGTCCAGGCAATTACAACCCGATCGAACGTTGGTTCTTTGATCGAATTGTTCATGGTCGCCCCGTTCCGTTGCCAGGTGATGGCACCTCGATTACCCAGTTGGGACATGTGGCTGATCTAGCTGAAGCGATGGCCCGTTGTTTGGAGGTTGAGGCCGCGACCAATCGCATTTACAACTGCTCGAGCAAAAAAGGAGTGACCTTTCGTGGTTTGATTTTTTCTGCCGCTAAGGCTTGTGGTAAGGACCCTGAATCTTTGCAGCTCTGCTCTTTTGATCCTTCAGGGCTTGATCCAAAGGCTCGCAAGGCTTTCCCCTTGCGGTTGAGTCATTTCCTCACAGATATCAGCAGGGTGGAGCGAGAGTTGGCTTGGCAACCACGTTTTGATTTGCAGGCTGGATTGAACGACAGTTACCAAAATGATTACGCCCTTCAGCCAAGCGATGATCCGGACTTCAGTTCCGATCAGGCTTTGATCGGGGTTTGAGATAAGCGGTTGCTGAAGTGAGGGCAATGATTAGGGATGGCCAGAACATCAACCATCCCAGTTGTTGCATCGACTCACAAAAACTTTCGCCCCCCCAGCCTGATGGCCAGAGCAGCAGCAGCACGCTCATGAATTGAAGGATCGTTTTCGCTTTGCCGCCCCGGGATGCTGGCCCTCCTGCTGGGGCTCCTGCACGCCAGCCTGAAATGAGAAGTTCTCTCGCCAGCAACAACCAGATTGCCCAGACAGGCAATTGGATGGCCTCAGGGGCGTTATTGCTGGCCAGCCAAATCATTGGTGCTGCCAGAAGGAGTTTGTCTGCAAGTGGATCAAGGCGAGCGCCCCAGCTGCTGCCTCCGCCAGCTTTTCGAGCCAGCCAGCCATCGGCAGCGTCGCTAAGGCCTGCAAGTAGCAATAACAGCCAGGCCAGAGCCGGCTGTCCCAATTGAAGGAGCAGTACGAGAGGGAGGCCTGCGACAGCACGCCCAATGGTTAGGGAATTGGCCCACCAACGAAGATTTGATGCTGCATTGGGGCGCGATGGGGCGGTCACAGGCTCAGAATGCTTTGACTTGCATGCGATTCATGGTGCTCCAGCAGACGGTGAAGGATGTCATGTCAACACCTGTTCTAAGCGTGAAAGCCACAACCTCTCTGCAGGAGGCTGTTCAGCTGCTCAATGATCATCACATCAGTGGTTTGCCAGTTGTTAATGACGATGGTCAGTTGATTGGGGAACTCACTGAAAAGGATCTAATGGTGCGTGAGAGCGGTATTGATGTTGGCCCTTATGTGATGTTGCTCGACAGCGTGATTTATCTGCGTAATCCTCTCAATTGGGATAAACAGGTGCACCAAGTTTTGGGCACCAACGTTAGCGAGCTCATGCATTCAGATGCTCACAGCTGTTCTGAGTCATTGCCTCTTCCAAGAGCTGCAGCCTTGCTTCACGACCGCAGCACCGAGAGATTGTTTGTGATTGATGAGCAGCGTATGCCGATAGGGGTTATCACAAGAGGTGATGTGGTTAGAGCCTTGGCAATGCAAGGTGCCTAGTGCTCTTTTTAGGCGTTTTTATCAATATGAACGGGTTGAATTAAGCTGATATCAACTTCATCCCTGCATCTAGTCTTTGTCTGATAGAGACAGTGGCGGTGGAGGCAATATTGGTGGTGGTGGTGGTGCGTCAATAGTTGGAGGCTGAATCTCAGTTTTGGTTTCAGGTGCAGAGTCTTGCAAGTTCTCTTCGCTTGGAATTCTCTTGGGAGTGGCTTCTGGATTGATGGGTAAATCTTGGCCCTCTAGCAACACCAGCGGTGGTGGCAGATCAGGTGGCAGCTTATAGGTGCTTTCAGGCTGTTGGTTGATTGGCTGTTCAGGATCGTTGGTTTGGGAATTGTCTTGTGTTTTAGGGAGCTCAAGCAGCACCAGCGGATCTGCAGTGATGGGTGGTTCCCGCAGCGGAGAACGACTGCTGTTGCGGCGTGTCGGTTGGGTTTGTTGATTCTCGCTAGGAACTTTTGTGCTTGGCTTCGGTGCCCAGATGATTCTTGCTAGGGGCTCAACGCCTTGTTCCATGACTCGATTAAGGCCCGCTAGTGAACGATCAAAAAGATGTCCACTGAGTTTTTGAACGCATTCAATGGTTCCTTCGCAGTCACGTCCCGCCCCGAGTTTCGGGTTTAAAGAGCTCATCAGGCTGCCTTGCAAGGGGAATCGTCGTTCGCTTAGTCGCAGCATGTAGGGAACATGCACGAAGCTTGTCGCGCCACCACTGATCCAGTTGGCATCTTCTTCGGTGAAACCTTTGACGCCGGGAATGATGAAACGACTCTTGGACGCATGGTCTGGCATGTAGGCGGCCACGAGGCCGCGGCTGCGAGCCATGTCTTTTGTTTGCTCAAGGGTTAATCCGTCTCGACTCATCAAAATTTCGAGACGACCATCACTCCTTAATCCCATCACCATCCTGATTCGCGGCAGGTAGTAGCGGATTCGTTGCCCCATGCTGATGCTGTATGCACCCTTGTAGGCAGGAGGAGGCGCCTCCAGATCGTTGTAGACGCTGTGCAGGCCACCAACAAAGATGTCGTAGTTAGCGGCTCTTTCAGGTGTTAGTTCTCCGTAACTGAAGTCGACCTTGCCGTTGTGGCGTATGCCTAGATAGGCACGTTGGATTGAGGCTGTTCGATTTCGACTCCTCCAGACGCGTTGGCCCAGTTTGAGATCGCCAAGAGGAACTGTGATCTCTCGGCCGCCGTTATCCACATGCCGCTCGTACATCGGACCTGAGACGTAAGCCAGCGCTGCAGTGTCCTGAAAGGCATCTTGCTCCCGGTCCCACCCCTCAAGCAGTCCGAAACGTATCTTGCGAGGGTCAAAATCAAGGGCATAGACATCGTCGTCGGGTTGATAGCGGAAGGCCTCACGGATATGACTTACGCCGCGTTCTGAAACACCCTTCCCATTTGTATTCAGGCGTTTTGGTGCCTCAGGTGCGAGTGAGATCAGGCCAAAGAAGACAGCAATCGGCACCCCGACGACTAACCAACGTTTGCGTAGCAACGATCTATGCAGCGGAGGTTTGTTCCTGCGCCGTTTTTTGGCCATGGAGGTATCTCTTGGCCTCCGTTTCACCGGCTTGGCCTTGACTTTTTGTCTAGGAGTTGCGGGTTGGGCCAAGGAATGATGGCCTTCTAGGCCATCAGCAATTTTCGGTAAACCTGATCGGACTCATGGCGTTCCGTCAACTACCCAGACGGAGGAATGATTGATTCACTGGCTTCTTGATCGCGGCCGATGAGCTTGCTCAACAGTGATTTCGGCCTTGTTTGGGTTCGATTGAGCGTGGCTTGCAGAGCCATCTCTTTGCTTGTTTGCTGAAATTCATGTCGGCCTCGCTCTCTCAATTAAGACCTTTCATGCTCACTTGAGGGGCTTTCGGCACTGAAACAGCATGCTCCGTAGGCTTGATCATCAATTTTGTTGGCTAATTTGCAACTGTTCATGCAAACCTGACTGTTGCTCTACAGCTGGCTTTGATGACGATTGCTTTGTTGATTGTTCTGTTTGGTTCTCTTGTTGCAATGTTGGCGATTGTTCGCCGTTTGGAACAGAAGTGAGTTCCTCATTGGTTAAATACAATTTCTTAGAGGCTTTTAACTTGTGCTCATAAGGGCTCGTTGCCCAAGCTTTCTTGAATGGGGCTTTTTGATTTCTGTTGTGGTGCTGGCGGTTTGATTTTGTCGATAACCAGATCAGCATTGACCATGCGAATGATGCCAGTGTCGATGCAAGCGATCTGAAACATGGAGGGTTCCGGTCCACGGGCGCTACCAACGACGTGAATCACCTCGCCCACCCACCAGTCCTGATGAGAGTTGAGCGTGTCGTTATGGAACACGATGACGAGCTCGCCACAGCTCACCTGCAGGAAGCTGAAGGGACGAACAGCAAAGACCACAGCAAAACGCCGCATGAATCAGTGCATGCGTACTAGCACGGAGGCTCGGTTGTCGTCTCTTTGCTGTTGTTGTTCCTGTAGATGGGGCGATGAGTTTTAGTTTGGATCAGCGTCTAGTGAATGTATTGCGATTAATACCTTTGATTCGAAGGCTTTCATTGGCCTTCTTTTTGGTGATGGCTGCGCCTTTGCCGATTAGTGCCAATGTCTTGAGGATTGGAGTGAGCGGCAACCCACCTTTCGTAGAACAAAGGGCTAAGGGTGAGGGTATGTATTACCAGGGCATCAGTATTGAAGTCTGGAAGCAGGTGGCCTCAGCGTTGAAGTTGGAATATCGGTTTGTTCCACAACCCAACACAGATGCCAATGTGCAGGCAGTTGTTGATAGAGATATTGACGTGGCCATTGGTCCGATCAGCATCACACCTGACCGGATGGCGCTTGAATCGATCAATTTCACACAGCCTTACTTCTATGGGGAAGAGGGCGTGTTGCTGCCAAAGCAACCGCCAACATTGTTGGCACGTTTGAAGCCATTTGTTGGCATGGCAGCGTTGTCATCCTTAGGTGCATTGATTATTGCTGTGTTTGTTGTTGGCAATTTGATTTGGTTGGCAGAGAGGCGCAAGAATTACGAACAGTTTCCATCCCAATACGTCAAGGGTGTCGGAAATGGAATGTGGTTTGCAGTGGTGACATTGACAACGGTTGGTTATGGAGATAGAGCTCCCTTATCTCGAACTGGCAGAACCATTGCTGGAGCCTGGATGGTTATTTCTTTGGTGACGGTTTCAACTCTCACTGCAGGATTGGCATCAGCTTTTACGGTTTCTTTGTCTGGTGCTCCTGCAAAAGGTATAGCTGAACCCACTGGATTGCGTGGTAATTTTATGGGTGTAGTTTCAGGAACAACGAGTGAAAAATGGGCGAAAAAATATGGTGCAATACCTTCCTCTGCTAATAATTTAGCCGAGGCTGTCATGTTAATGCAGAAGGGTAAAACCAAAGGCGTGATATTTGATCGTGCTGCCTTGCGTTACTACATTCAGCAGAATCCTCAGCAACAATTGCGATTGGCTTCTTTTAACCTTTCTCTTCAAACCTATGGTTTTGTTGTCCCGACTGATAGTTTTCTCAGTCGGCCTCTTGATATTGAATTATTGCGCATGCATCGCGAAGGGGTTATCAAGCAGATTGCTGATGAAATGTTGGATGAAAAAGGATTGAACTAGTTGGATTGAACTAGTTGCCTGCTCTTGAGTCGTTGGGCTCGTTAATTGTGATCAGATTGTCTGATTGTGGTTGGTAATGATTTTCAATCTACGGGCTGAATAGATAATCATTGCTTTTTGGGATTAGTTCAGCCGCTGATGTTTACGAAGACCATCTTCGATTAGGAAGGTCGCGAGGCTGCTACAGCTACGACGCTCGGCTAGGGCATGTTGCTTTAGTCGGTCCATTAAGCCTGCTGGCAGGGTCACATTGAGGCGTTCCGATTCGGCGGCATTGGCGACCTCTGCAGCAGTATGAGTTTCTGCTGCTGGTTGCAGGCGTTCCTGCAGCTCCTGGGCCAAGCTTTGCAGTAATGACACGCTTTAGTGTTTGTAATGACACTGAATTGTAACGCTAGCGTGTTGATTGCTGGTTTTGGGTCGGTTATTGCTTGGTCAAGGCATTTGATTATTGATTGCAAGTTCGCCTCCGCCGTAAATGATCTTCTAATCTGTCAGCGCTTCATAGAGGGTTCGATGCGATCACTGGCGTCAAAGCTTCCAGCTGGTAGTGACCTGCGCTTAAGTCTTGAGCAGCTGGCCAAGCAGGAAGACTCCTCTGGTTTTGTGCTTGGTGTTGTTGGCAATTTGTCGAGAGCAGTATTTCAGTGCCCTGAACAGCCTGAGCCAACGGTGCTTGAGGGCAACTTGGAGATCATCACGCTCAATGGCACAGTCTCCTCTAGTGGAGTCCATCTGCATTTGAGTGTTTCAGATGGTTCCTGCCAGGTTTTAGGAGGACACCTTGAGCCGGGAAGCCTTGTTCTCAAGGGCGTTGATGTCTTGCTGGGATTAAT
>PVBE011039508.1_pt1 | contig 23868 bp, 15 predicted proteins | sample 1631181 | NCBI WGS metagenome assembly PVBE01 (sample SAMN08397723, study PRJNA350692) | Marine metagenome, whole genome shotgun sequencing project. | isolation source: water | place: Pacific Ocean | collected 2012-04 | reverse complement strand
CCCTGAGCTTGGCGATGATCTGCTCTACTGTGTATCGTTTCCGGGCCATTTCTCCCCCTTCCCGAGCCTTCCTGAGAGCCTCAAATCCTAACTCTCAAACTGGCCCGATTATTGGGGGGCAGGTCAGGTCGCGTATCGGTCTCGGAACCGATTTCTTCGAGGGGGTACCCCCCAAGGGCTACTCTCGTGACTCCTTGACATTCCCTCCGGACGTCATCAGTTACACACCTGGACCGATGCGGCGAGTGCAGGATTTCGAGAGCATCACACAACTGCCGGGCGTCATCGATGGGTTGCGGGAGCGCGATTGGTCTGACGATGAGCTTCGTGGCCTGCTCGGCGAAAACTGGCTAAGAGTCTACGAGCGCGTCTGGGGCCGATAAGAAAGGCTCCCGCGATCGATTGTCGAGACCTCAACTTGACATGCCGCCTGCACCGGAAGCGACATTGTTGGAGCCGATTCTATGAGTTACGAAGTGACCTCAATACTTGGGGCAGGTCAACGCACACGGTTTCGTACTCGGTGTGCCAAACGGGTATTGCGAGGCAGGAAGACATGGTCTCCCTCCTCACCGATGAGGATTCACGAACCCGCGTGATGGTTTCCCTCGCGCCCGGAAGTGCTCTGAGAGAGCGCACGCGTATAATCGTCTCCCGCGCAAGGTGCTAGAACGGCCAGATGGAGCCGCGGTTGATGTGGGGCAAACGCAACGAGTAGTCGACAAAGTGGTCGTTCGGAGCACCCATCCTGACGACTATTCCCGTGACATTCCGGATTCAAACGACGTCGAATAGGCGCAACCGCCGTCAAGACCACCACCCCGTGGGTCCAAGCCACGTAGAAGGATCGCAACTATCGTCAAAGGTGTCGCCTGAACATAGGGTGGAAGTCCCAGGTTCGAATCTCGGTGCGTCCACTCCTTCCAACCGCCTACGGTCAGAAGTTCTCGGCGGGCTTGCTGTCGGCTCATTCGGAGAGATACCCGACGTCGCGTGCCCGGGTAGATACGGCTGCTGGAGTCCCCATTGCAGGTGGAGGCATGGCCCAATTCAAGCACGCAGATTTGCTCAGTCTCGACGGGAAGGTGGTGATCGTGTCCGGCGCCTCCTCGGGAATAGGGAAGGGGTGCGCGCAGTTCCTCAGCGAGATGGGTGCCAAGGTCGCTCTGCTCGACGTGAACGAGGAGGCGGGAGGGCAGGCCGCCGCCTCGATCGGCGAGAGTGCCATCTTTGTGACGTGTGACGTCACGCGCGAGGGTGATTGCAAGAACGCCGTCGAGACGGTTCTGGACCGTTGGGGTCGCATCGATGGGCTCGTCAACAGCGCCGGCGTCATCAGACGAGATACCACCATAGGCCTCTCCGAAGACGACTGGGACATCTCGGTCGATGTGAGCATGAAGGGGGTTTTTCTTCTCTCCAAGGCAGTCCTCCTCGTCATGGAGGACCAAGTAAGCGGGTCAATCGTCAACATCGGCTCGGGCTGGGGCATCAGGGGCGGACCCAAGGCGGTTTCCTACTGCGCGGCCAAGGGTGGTGTCGTCAACATGACCCGGGCCATGGCTATCGACCACGGCCCGAGCAACATCAGGGTCAACTGCATCTGTCCTGGTGACGTGGATACCCCCTTGCTGAGGGACGAAGGCCGCCAGCTGGGAATGGATACACAGGATTGGCTGGCCGAGAGTGCCATGAGACCCGTGCAGAGAGTTGGTCGCCCCATCGACGTTGCGATGGCGGTCTATTTCCTCCTGAGCGACCTCTCGCCCTGGGTGAGTGGTGCCATCATTGCCGTCGATGGTGGCGGCACCGCATAGGCAGAAGGAGTGCCTCCGATGCCAAAGCAGAAACGGACCGTGTACCCGTACATCCCCAACTCCGAGTCGGGAGTGCAAGAGGAGATGCTCTCGGAAGTCGGCGTGGAGAGCTTCGAGGATCTCATCACCGACATCCCTCGAGATGTCCGGATGACGACGAAGATGAACTTGCCCGAGCCCTGCCTGGCCGAGTCGGACCTGAAGCGGCACGTCGAGGGCATCCTCAGCAAGAACCGGAGCTCGGCAGAGTGCATCAGCTTCCTGGGTGCGGGCTGTTACAACCACCATGTCCCAGCCATCGTCGACGAGATCATCACTCGATCCGAGTTCCTCACGGCTTATGCGGGAGAACCGTACGAGGACCATGGCCGCTTCCAGGCGCTCTTCGAGTACGCGAGCATGATGGCCGAGCTGCTGGACGTCGCGGTTTGCAGCGTGCCGACGTACGACGGCTCTCAGGCGGCGGGGACATCCCTCCGGATGGCGTGTCGCATCACGGGCCGCAGCAACGTCCTCGTTCCGGGCAACATGAACCCGGATCGAAAGCGGATCGTCACACTCTATCTCGACCCAGACATCTCCGTCCGGACCTATGACTACTGCGAAGACACCGGCCTCGTGGATCTGGCGGACCTGAAGGCCAAGATCGACGGCTCGGTGGCCGCCGTCTACCTCGAGAACCCGAATTACCTTGGCTGCATCGAGACCCAGGGGAAGGAGATCTCGGACCTGGCCCATTCGGCGGAAGCGCTCCTTGTTGTCGCCGTCGACCCCAGCACGTTGGGCGTGCTTAAGCCGCCGGCCCAGTACGGTGCGGACCTCGCCTGTGGCGATCTTCAGCCCCTCGGCGTCCATATGAACTACGGAGGTGGCGTCGCCGGGTTCATTGCATCGAGCGACGAGCGACGTTTCATCGAGGAGTACCCGTCGCGTCTATTCGGGATCGCCCCTACCACGAAGGGCGAGTGGGGCTTCGGCGACGTCGCCTGGGAACGGACCTCTTTTGCGGATCGGGAGAACGCCAAGGAGTTCGTCGGCACCCATGCGGCCCTGTGGGGTATCGCAGCGGGCGTCTACCTCGCCGCGCTGGGACCGAAGGGGCTCGAGGACCTGGGCCGTGTCTGCCTCCAGAGGACCCTCTACGCCAAGCAAGCTCTTGGTTCGCTCGAGGGCGTGCGCGCGGGTCGACTCAGCTCGGTTAGCCTCAAGGAGTTCGTCGTCGACTTCAGCGGGACCGGCAAGTCCGTCCAGGTCATCAACGACGCCTTGCTCGCCAAGGGCATCTTTGGAGGCAAGGATCTTTCCACGGATTTCCCGGAGCTCGGGCAGAGTGCGCTGTACGCGATTACCGAGCGGATCACCCAAAAGGACATCGCGGCCCTCGTGGCGGCGCTTGATGCCATCATCGCATGAAATCGAGAAAGGGCCCCCATCATGACTAGCAACAAGGTCCGCAGGTTCCACCAGGCCAGCTGGGACGAGCCGATCATCTTCGACTTGAGCGTCCCAGGGCAGCGGGGACTGCTGATTCCAGAGGCAGAACACGAGGTCGTCGACAGTGTTGGGGACGGTCTGTCCGAAATCCCTCAAGGGATGCGTCGTGCCGAAGCCCCTGCTCTACCAGAAATGGGACAGCTTCAGGTGCTGCGTCACTTTAACCACCTCTCTCAGGAGAACCTCGGCGTCGACGGGAACGTCGACATCGGCCAGGGCACCTGCACCATGAAGTACAGCCCGAAGATCAACGACCAGCTCTGCGGCTCTCCGAAGCTGACGGACATGCACCCCTACCAGGATGAGTCGACTGCGCAGGGTCTTCTCGAAATCATGTACAGGCTAGCGGACTTCTTCAAAGAGATCTCGGGCCTCGACGTCTTCAGTATCCAGCCCGGTGGCGGTTCGCAGGCCGTCGTCGCGATGATCAGCATGGTGCGTGCCTTCCACCGCGATCGCGGCGAAGACGACCAGAGAACCGAGATCATCACGACGCTCTTTTCTCATCCAGCCGATGCAGCCGTTCCCAAGGTGAAGGGATACGACGTCGTCATCCTCCCGCCCGACGAGAACGGTACTCCCGACCTCGAGGCCTTCAAGGCGGCGTTGTCTTCGAAGACGGCGGCGATCGTCTTCACGAATCCCGAGGACACCGGCATCTACATCACGAGGATCAAGGAGTTCACCCGGCTCGCTCACGAGGCCGGCGCCGTATGCTGCTACGACCAGGCGAACGGCAACGGGCTGATGGGGATCACGCGTGCGAGAGAGGCGGACTTCGACATGTCGTTCTTCAACCTCCACAAGACCTTCTCCATTCCACACTCTTGTGGAGGACCTGCAACCGGCCTGGTCGCCGCCAAGCAACACCTGCGGGAGTTTCTTCCCGTGCCCGTCGTCGAGTACGACGAACAGGACGATCGCTACTTTCTCGACTACGACCTTCCCAAGAGCTGTGGCCGGATCAAGGACTTCCACGGGAACCCGCCTGTCCACGTCCGCGCCTACGCCTGGATCATGAGCCTCGGCGCCGAGGGTCTCGCAGAGGTCTCCAGAGTCTCGATCATCAACAACAACTACTTCATGAAGAAGATGCTCGAGATCAAGGGCTGCTCCATGAGCTTCCCCGATCATGCTGGTCGCGTCGAGCAGGTTCGCTACAGCCTGGAGCAGGTCAAGCGGGAAACGGGCTTCGGGACCGGCGACGTGCAGCGACGAATTGCAGACTTCGGTAAGCACTTGTGGGGCAGCCACGAGCCGTTCGTCATCCCGGAACCGATGACCATCGAGCCGAGCGAGTCCTACTCCAAGGCCGACCTTGACGAGTACCTGGCGACGATCGAACAGATCGTCGACGAGTGCTACAACGATCCGGAGACCGTGAGGCACGCACCCCACAACAGCGTCGTTCACCATATCGATCACGACTATCTCGACGACCCGGACAAGTGGGCCCTCTCCTGGCGGATGTACAAGAAGAAGTACCGGGCGTACTTCGAGAAGAGGTAGGCGTGAAAGCTCTGGGGGTTATCGTCAACCCCATAGCGGGCATGGGTGGCGCAGTGGCTCTGAAAGGGACCGACAGCGCCGAGATTCTCAGGCGTGCGCGCGACCTTGGTGCGGTTGCCAGCGCTCCCACCAAGGCCCGACGAGCCTTGGCACAGCTCGCAAATCTGCGCAGAGACGTCAACATCGTCACGTGTTGCGGCAGCATGGGGGAAGCCGCGGCCCGCGAGGCCGGCTTCGAGCCTCGCGTTCTCGATATCGGACAGGGCGGTGAGACTACCGGAGCTGACACTCGACGGGCCGCCGAGGCCATGGTCGCGGAGCAGGTGGACCTCATTCTGTTCGCCGGCGGAGATGGCACTGCCCGGGATCTATGCGAGGCCATTGGATCAGGATTCCCTGTCCTGGGAGTGCCCGCAGGCGTGAAGATCCATTCCGGGGTATACGCCGCTACACCAGAGCGGGCCGGCGAGCTGGCCTCTCGGTTCCTCCGTGGCGAACGCTTCGAGTCTCGCCAGGCCGAGGTGATGGACATCGACGAGGACGCCTTCCGGGCAGGCTCGGTCAGGGCAAAGCTCCATGGGTACCTTCAGGTGCCCTATGAGCCACGCTGCTTGCAAGGTAGGAAGTGCGGTAGCAGCAGCGACGCGGTGGAGTTGCTCGGAGTCGTGAAGCAGACCGTGTCCGAGATGTTGTCAGACGTGCTGTATCTCGTGGGGTGCGGCACCACTACGCAGGCCGTCCTGGAGGCCCTGGGGCTCGGTGGCTCACTCCTAGGCGTGGACGCGATCAAGGGCGGTTCTCTGGTGGGCACGGACCTATCGGAGACGGAGATCCTGAGGCTCGTTGAGCCGGGCAACACGAAGATGATCCTCACCGCGATCGGTGGCCAGGGACACGTGTTCGGGAGGGGCAACCTCCAGCTGAGCCCGAACGTCATCAGGGGCGTCGGACGGGAGAACATCGTCGTCATCGCGACCCCCCAGAAGATTCGCTCACTGTTCCGAAAGCCGCTCCTCGTGGACACGGGCGACCCCGAACTCGACGAGGAGCTGACCGGCTATATGCCAGTGATTACCGGATACAGACAAAAGAGCATGATGAGGATCGAGTGCTGAGATCAGGGGGCCGCTGTGGCTCGGGATGAGGCCGGCGAAGCGGAGCTCAGCCGGGTTCAACAACAGCGCCTCGTCAACGTGGGCCGAGCTGCACCACGCGAACGCTGGCTAGTCCGGCAGCGCCACGGCAGCGAGCGAACCGGAGTAGCCCCGGCCGCCTATCGGCAGCACGATGTACTGCTTGCCCTCGTGCATATAGGTCATCGGCACCTGGTTGCTCGGTGCCGGGATACGTATGCGAGTTCCCTTAAGTCGTTGATTCTAAACGGTGCGCCCGTAGCTCAGCTGGATAGAGCAGCGGACTTCTAAACCAAACGGTCACAGTTGGTTTGAGTTGGTGCTCGTTGATTCCCCGCGGGCACAATCGTGGGCACAGTTGAAGGCACTCCGCCCTCGGCTAGGTCGGGCTCACGCGCAATGTCGACCGTCGCTACGGGTCCGTCGGCCGAGCCGCTTCAGCTCGTCGAGCCAGTTGGTGAGTAGAACCCTATTCGTCTATCCCGAAGGCCAATAGCACATTCCCCGGGCTATTACCGAAAATCGCGTACCCGGATCCCAGATACATCATCCCATCGACGATCGTTGGTGAGGTGGCACCAATTGCGCCGCCGAATGCCGGCACCTCGTTAATGGCTTCGTAGCTTCGTTTCGTGGCGTATTCCCAGAGAATCCCGCCGTCCGCCTTTGAATATGCACGGAGTGTCCCTTGGGACGAGCCGGCTATTAGCGCGCCGGGCACGGCGGTTGACGCCGCCGTGTAACCCGAGGAGCAGGCGTTGAAACCCTCCACGTCGCAGTCTTCCAAGCCCGGCAGCTCCGTGTACCAGACGCGCTCGCCCGTCGTCACCCGCAACGCCGCGACGGCCCCGGTCGCGTCCCGGTAGTTCAGCGCACGATAGAAGAGCTCGCCGTCGGACGCCCCGCCCCAACCCGCGGCGTTGGGAGCAAGCCGGTCGCCGGCCTGGGCTACCCAGAGAACTGCCCCGTTGCCGTCGGGATCCAGAGCGGTGATGCGGCCGCTCTCCTGTACGCCCAGCAGCACGCTGCGACCGGTCGGCAGGTCGATCAGAATCGCCTGGTTGGCGTCGTCGCCCGGGCCCTGAATGTAGCCAGGGCAGTTGATCAGACGATCGGGACCGTGGCCGCAGCCACCTGAGTCTCGATCCGAGACCGCAGGAAAGAGGTTGGTCATCCACAATCGTCGGCCGGTATCCATGTCGACGGCCAGTATCGAGTTGCAGGCACCGCCGTCGAAGGCCAAGTTGCCGGCACCGAAGTGCTCAGTGATGCTGCAGTTCCCGGTGGGCGCATAGATGGCGCGCCGTTTCTCGTCGATCGCGAACGAGCTCCAGACGCCGGCGCCGGCTGGTCCGAACAGCGGCGTGCCGGCCGAGTTCGTCTTGTTGAGTGACCGAGGCCGTTCTGGAATCGCATACGTTTGCCAGACTTTCGCTCCGTTCCTCACGTCGACCGCCACGACGCTGCCCTGGAACGTGCAGCACTCGTACTCGAGATGGGTACCAGGCTGCTCTTCCCACGACGCGACGGGCACATATAGGCGTTCGCCCGAGGAGTCGAGCCTCACGGCGGAGGTGATCTTCGCCTGTGGGTGATCGTCGGGGCGCATGGTCCACATCTCTTCGCCCGTCTCGGCGTTGACGCCGTACACCACCCCGCTCATGTCGCCGAAGTACGCGCCATGGCGGACCCCCGAAACACCGTCGACGGGGCCGACCTTGACCGCCCCCCGGACCGCCGTCTGTGCCCGGTACGACCAGTGAACGCAGCCGGTCTTGGCGTCGAGGGCATACACGAAGAAGTTGTCGCTCGTAATGAACAGCGCACCGCCCACCACGCTGGGTTGCGACCAGTTGGCTACCGAAGCATCCGGGATCGCGAAAGCCCACTTCAGCTTCAGTCTCGGGAGGTCCTCGGCGGTGATCCCGCCAACCGCCTCCGACGCAAACCGATGCACACCGAGCTCGGGATCCCAACCGTTCCAGCTGGGCTGGCTCTCCCAGTTGTCCAGGTTCAGGGGCCTGGCACACTGGTTCGGCATGGCCGACGCCTCGCGGTGGGCGACGCCGCCGAACGGCTTGCCGGTCACGAGCTCGATGGTGGCACGCTTGTACTCCTCGTCGTCGAAGATCCGGAAGCGATCGCTCTCGTCATGTGCCGCGATCGGCCGGTTCAGCACTGCCAGGAGCTCGTCGGAATCCATCTGCTGGATGTCGAACCGTGACGGCATGCTGGCCGGAGCGGTCCCGCCTGAAATAGGGCGACCGGCAGGTGAATTGTCGTGGCAGACCGCACACCCGTTTTCGAAGACACCGACCATCCTTGCCGCATAAACGCTGCGGTCGACCGCGCTACCAAGAGGCTTGCCGGTCACGAGCTCTGCCATCGCCCGCAGCTCGTCGTCCGTGAAGTCGGACGTGAACTCCACCATGGGTCCTTCCATCAGTGCGATGAGGACCTGCTCCGGTTCCATCTGTCGAAGCGCCGCCCGAGTGGGTGCCAGGATCTCGTCGCCCTGACTGTCATGACACTCGGCACAGACCGCTTCATACGTCGACACCATGCTGGCGGCGGTGGCTCTTGGTTCCGACACATCTTGTGCCTGGACCGGCGCAGCAAGGAGCTGCGTCGCCAATGCGAATACAGCTGCAAACACCGTCACCGAGCTCATCGTTAGTACTCGTCTGAGCATCGGACTCCTCCCGTCCAGACATTCTGGGTTCTCAAGAACGACGTATTCAGATCGCGTGTCAGAAGAATGGCAGTGTTCATGCTTGGGTTCCTCATGCGGCTTCAAGATGCTCGGCGTAGGCAGGGAGGTCGCCCAGGTAATTGGAGACGATACCAGCTCCGCGGCAAGGGTCCCTTAGATTCCGATCGCTGGGTCGGGACTGCGGCGGCGCGCACGGCCGCTGACCTTTCGCTCCCTCACGTCCCGCTCCGCTGCGGCTCCGGTCCGCTCTGCCGGTCGACCGTACCCGCCACCGCCGCCGCTGAGCACCTCGATCACATCGCCGCGCCGCAGCACGGCACTGGCAACGCACGGTAGCCGCTTCTTTCCGCCGTCGTGCAGGACCAGGTTGAACGCCCCGGTGCCGCCCGGCTCGCCGCCGAACAGACCCGCGGGGCCAGCGTCGTGGCGATCGGAATAGGCGGCGAAGATGACGCCATCCCTGAGGGCCTCGTAGGACCGCTCGATGCCCAGGCCACCCCGCTGCCGTCCCGGACCACCGGAGTCCGGCCTTAGCCTGTACGCGACGACCCGAAAATAAGGCGCCTCCAGCTCCAGCGCCTCGACGGGCGCGTTGGCGCAGTTGGCCATCGGGTTGTCGAGACCATCCATCCCGTCGTGAGTCGGCGCTGCTCCCCAGCCGCCGCCGACGATCTCGATGACGATCCCGTACTCGCCCGTCTGCCGGTCCAGGTGGCTGAGAGCGATGGCCGTGGTGGTGTCGTTCCCGGTAGCGATCACCCGCTCGGGCACGGCCTCGCTGAGCGCCCGGACGACGGCGTTGTAGACGCGGCTGCCCGGGTTCATGCGGGCCCGCACCGCAGCCGGCGGCCGCGGGTTCAGGATCGTGCCGTAGGGTACGTCTACGGTGATCGGACGATTGCACCCACCGTTGAACGGGATGTCCGACTCGTGGAGCACGCCGCGGATCGCCGCTTGGACGGACGAGATGGTGGAGGCCACGGGGCAATTGATGTTGGCCGGTACCTGCTCGTCGGTGCCGGCGAAGTCGACGTGGACCGCCGTACCCTCGACCGTCACGCGGGCCGCAATGCGCACCGGATCGAGTCCCCAGGGAGCGGCCTCGACGAAATCCTCGCCCGTGTAGACGCCGTCCGGGATCTGCCCGATGCCCTGTCGAATGCGGCGCTCCGCGTAGTCCTGCAGGCCGTCCATGACCTGGACAACCGTCTCCGTCCCGTACTTCTCGGCCAGCTCGCGCACGCGCCGATCGGCGGTGTTGTTGGCAGCGAACTGCGCGTTCATGTCGCCGAGGACCTTGTCGGGCACGCGCACGTTGGCGCGGATGAACTGCTCCACGAAGCCACGGTTCCAATCACGGCTGATGCTGAACTGCGAGGCCGGCAGCCGGATCCCCTCCTGGTACAGCTCGGTCGCCTCGGCGTTGAGGCCGGGCATGCCGCCGCCAATCTCGACGTGGTGCGCGACGCTGGCGCCGAACCCGATCGGGGCGTCGTCGACGAAGATCGGGGTGTACAAAAAGAAGTCGTTCAGGTGCTGGCCGCCGTCGAAGGGATCGTTGGTGATGAACGCATCGTCGGGGGTGAGCGCCCGCAGGTCGAAGCGCCCCGCGATGGGCCGGAATGCCTCCGAGATCCCGCCCGTCTGCATCGGGATCATCTCGGCTTGAGCGACGACGTTGCCCTCTAGGTCGATGATTCCGACCGAGAAGTCACGCGCCTCCCGGACGACCGTGGAATAGGAGGCGCGCCGCAGGTTGACGGCCATCTCGCGCGCGATGGCGAGTAGCGCCTTGCCAACGATGTTGAGGGTGGTCGCGTCGAGGGACATGCGCTACTGCCTCCTCATCTCGAGGTTTGTCTCGGCGTCGACCGCAAGGGACCATCCCGGGGGGACGAAGGTCGTCGCGGTGGCTTCCTCGACGACCGCCGGTCCCGCCGTCTCGAAGCCAGGTTCGAAGCTCTCCCGCCAGTAGAAGGTGCACGGCATCCGGGTGCCACCGATGAGGACGGGCAATTGCTCCGGTGGCCGGCGGTCCCCCTGCGGCACACGCAGTGCCGCGGACTTCGGGTGGGCGTCGACCACCGAGAGCCGATAGGTGACGATTTCCAGCGGCTCCCCGGGCGTGGCGTGCCCATAGCGCGTGCGGTGCAGATCGTGGAAATCGGCCGCCACTCGGTCCAGGGTCAGCTCCTCCAGCGAGATCGGCACGGTCAGCTCGAAGCCCTGTCCCCGATAGCGCAGGTCCAGCCCTAAGCGCAGGTGGCAACCCCCCGCCTCGATGCCCTGCTCGGCGACCTCCACCAGCGCGGCGTCGGTCAGCTCGGCGAAGCCAGCCCGCACCTGATCGAGGGTGCTGTCTTGGAGCGGCCGCGCGTCGGTGCGCGCGAAGTCACGCTGAAAGTCGCCGACCAGCAGGCCGTAAGCGGAGATCAATCCCGGGTACGGGGGGATCACGATCCGACCGATGCGGAGCTCCTCGGCAACCGAGGCGGCGTGCAACGGGCCCGCGCCACCGTAGGCGACCAAGGTGTAGTCGCGCGGATCATGGCCGCGCTCCGTGGAGACGAGACGGATGGCGTTGGCCATCGTCGCGCTGGCCACCCGGTAGACGTCCTCCGCCAACGCCTCCGGCCGCGACTCGATCTGGCGCGCGAGGTCCGAGAAGGCCAGCTCGGCAGCCTGCCGATCGAGGGAGATCTCGCCGCCGAGAAAGTGGCCGGAACGGATGAGTCCACGCAGGACGTTGGCATCCGTCGTCGTCGGTAGGCTCCCACCGCGGCCGTAGCAGGCCGGCCCCGGGTCGGCACCGGCGCTCTGCGGTCCGATCTGCAGCATGCGGCCGGAGTCCAACCACGCGATGCTGCCACCGCCGGCGCCGATGCTGACGATATCGAGCATCGGCACCTTGATCGGTAGGCGCGCGATCGTCGCCTCGGTGGTGATCTCCGGCTTGCCCGCCGCCACCAGGCAGACGTCCGTGCTGGTGCCTCCCATGTCCATCGTGACGATGTCCTGGATGCCGGCATCGCGCGCCATGCTGAGGGCGCCCGCCACGCCGGCCGCGGGCCCGGAGAACAGGGTCCGTGCGGGATGCTGGCGAACATAGTGGGCCGGCAGCAGCCCGCCGTTCGACTGCATCATCCAGATCGACGACAGCCCGCGCGCTACGGTCTCGCGCTCGAGCCGCCGCAGGTAGCGGTCAATGACGGGCTTGACGAAGGCATCTATGGTGGTCGTGCTGGCGCGCTCGTACTCACGAAACTCGGCGATCACCTCGCTCGAGATGGAGACGTGCAGCTCCGGGTGCAGCGTCGACGCCATCTCCTCGAGGCGGCGCTCGTGCACGGGGTTCTTGTAGCTGTGCAGCAGGCAGATGGCGATCGCCGTAGTCCCCTCGGCGACGAGCTCCGCCAGCGCTGCAGCGGCGGCGTCGAGATCCATGGCCCGCACGATCTTGCCGCTCGCATCGATTCGCTCCGGCACCTCCCGGACCCGGTCGGCCGATACCAGCGGCGCCGGCTTTCGATAGTGAAGCTCGTAGATCGACTCCCTGTCCTGCCGCTGCAGCTCGAGCAGGTCGACGAAGCCAGCGGTGACCAGGAAGCCGACCTTGGCCCCGCTGCGTTCGAGGACCGCGTTGGTGGCGACAGTCGAGCCATGCAGCAGCTCGGCGTCGGAGAGCGTCAGCCCGTCGAACGTGTCGAGGCCGGCCAGCACACCATCGGCCGGATCGCCGGGCGTGGAGAGGACCTTCGCTGTCGCCAGGACGACCCCATCGTCAGCGGCCACGATCAGGTCGGTAAACGTCCCCCCGACCTCCGCTCCCACCTTCATGGCTGGCGCACTCGCCCACCTCTCCCGCTGCTGGTGGCACCCGGCTGCGGCCCATCGCGTTGCCGCAGACCCGATCGATCTTATCCGGTATTCTTCGTATTCATCGCCGGATCTGCGCGCTCCGATACAACCAGATACGAGGAGCACGATACTCCTGACGGCATCGTTACGATGGCTTCGCTGCAACAAGACTGTACCGGTCTGTCTGCTTCTTAAGAAGCGGGCGGCTTCTTGCTAAACTGCGGGCACAGTCTGGGCACACTTGGCCTCACGAAACCACCGTACGGCACGTAAGTGCCCATGAATAAAGGGGCGCCCGTAGCTCAGCTGGATAGAGCAGCGGACTTCTAAACCAAACGGGCGCACTTGGTGCTGGTTGGCGCTGCTTTGCGCTCGTTGGCGGCCGTTGGTTCCTGTTGGTAGCGAATCACCCCGCTCTTGGTTCTAGTTGGTTCCAGTTGGCGCTGGTTGGTTCCCCGCGGGCACAATCGTGGGCACAGTTCCGTTGGCCGCCCAACCAGCCGACCTCGCCGCGACCTGCGGAAGATGACGACTCGTTAGAGGAATCTAACGTCGGAGCGCTCGGTCGCGAGCTGGAGCCGACCAGCTGAGGGAGCTCGCTGTTGGGCATCGACCAAACCATCGACCAGCTGATGCGTTCTGGCAGATGGCGGCTTCGATGCAAGCACGGGACATCGAGGCCATCACAGTGAACCGCTTGCCAGCGGTTGCCAATATCAACTAGAACGGGCCTCTTATTCTTCCTATTGTTCAACGCCTCGGCTTTCGCGGTGAGAGCCGCTACGGCTCGGTGGCTATTGCGGCGATCAGTTCGGCGAGGAGGGTCAAGTCCCGCAGGTCCAGCGTCTCGCCCGGGGAGTGACTGTATCGGCCGGGCCAGGAGAGTCCCTGGTTCGGTGCACCCCAGAAAGTGAACCGAGTCCCGTCGGTACTGCCTTGAACAAGGGCCATTTGGAGAGGGATGCCCGCGGCGGCAGCGATGCGTTTGACCCGCGCACGTTCGCGATCCGGAGAAATTGAGGCGCCATGGATTGCCTTCAATACGGGACCGTTTCCGAGGGGCGCGTACGCGAAGTGGGGCGACTCCAGGGGGGTGTCCGACGTCACGAACGTGTCTACTGAATAGATCCTGCGTGTGGATGCCGCGAAACGACGAGCCATGGCGTGGGCGCCGACCAGGCCTACCGACTGGATCGGGCTCGGCGTGAAGCGGTACGGCGGCGAACCGAATCCCCGTCCGAACGCCGCCCCTTCCTCGTGCACCGACCATGCGAATATCACCTGACTCTGAAGCTGATCGGGGTTCAGGTCGTTTACAGCAAGAATCATGGCGGTAGTGCCGGCCCGGTCGTCCAGACCACGCCCGGTGAACCGGGTCGGTCCCATGCGCAGGCCTTCTTTGTGACTCGTCACCATGGCGCCGACCCGCACGCCGCGCTCCATGAGCGCCGCGCCGTTGAGGCCGAACCAGGCCGTCAGCGTGCCCGGGGTCCTTTCGTCCGCCTCGTGCCGTGACAGGAAGACACCCCGGAGCGGCTCGGGCGCCGATGCCGAAAGAGACGCGGCTTTCCAACGGGGATCGATGTCGGACCCATCCCCCGTACGCGTGCTTGGCGCTCCGGGAGGATCGAAGTGGACGAGTGCGGTTTGGCCCTCCCAGGCCGACGATGTCGCGCCGCCCTTGCGGGCAAGTGTGACGATACCGTCCGGTGCGATGGATCTGACCTCGTAACCCACTTCGTCCATGTGCGCCATGAAGACTGTCGTGTCTCGTTCCGGTCCCACCGCAACCATAATGTTGCCGATGTCGTCCACGACGGCCCGATCCCGGGCCCATTCCGGGAGCGATTCGAGCACGAAACGTCGTACCGACCACTCGTGGCCCCCGACGCCATGACGCTCAATCAGCGCCTCCAGGACAGAAGCGATTCGCGTCAGTGAGACGTCCATGTGACCTGTGCGGAGGGGCGCTGGTGCGGGCGCGGGAACCCACGAAAAGCCGGTCGGGAGGCTCATGCCGGCAGCCGCTGCGGTCGCCGACAGCACCGCGAGGGCCTCTTCGACACGGATCGTTTCCATGTGGGAGCCGGGCGAACCGACCTCCGGAGCGATCCAGGTCAACGAGGACAGACCCCTGGCGGAGAGAACCTCCCCAGCCCGACCGAGAGATCTGGCAGGGCGTTCTTGAAACTCGCGCGAGGACTGGCCAGGGGCCACCAGGATCAATCCATCGAATTGCCCGCCGCGGGCGATCAATGAGGACAGCCCCACCCAACCGAACACCTCCTGGGAACTCAGGACAAAGTGGGTTTCTCCCCCGGCGGCGTTACCGCGCTCAGCGATCTCGGCCAGTGCCGCCACCGCGGCACAGCCCACACGGCGTCCGGAGTCCGGACCAGCCACCGCTCCAGAGATGGTCCACGGAGGCAGGTGTCTGGAAACGGGGTCCAGGAGACCGATCCCGAGCTCCGCAACGCCGTCGGCAGACTCCGCACCAACATCCACCCAGAGGTCGTCGGCGCGGACAACCCAGGTCTCGTCCCGGTGTTGCTGTGCGAAGTGGCCGTTGCTCCGAGCAACGACTCCAGCGACTGGACCCTGCTCGGTGAGGATTCGAACCTGCTGGGCCTCGAACGCCTGGTCCCACAGGGGGTGGCGCGAGCCTCTCCCGATGCGATGGACTCGCAGGTATCCGTCGTCGGTGATCTGAGTCACCGCGTAACCGGGACGGTCCAGCGCGCAGGCGACGAGGCGCCGCGGGGACCCGGAACCCACCCGCTTCACGAGGTTCCCCCACTGGTCGACCGTCCACCCGGCCATACCCGCAGCCAGATCCGACGCGACACGAGTCTCATACCCCGTAGTAACGTCGAGTGCCACCCACGAGGCCATCGCCTCCTGATCGGCGTCGCTGTCCTGCGCAGCGAGCGCCGCGGGGATGAAGGTCACGGCAATAGATACGGACATCACCAATGCGGCCTGCAAGAGCCGGTTCGTCGTCGGTAGTGCGGTTTCGGAGTGTGGCATGGTTCGGGGTTCCCTCCGTTCCTGTTTCCGGTCCCTCCAGGACATTCTTTCAACCGGTGTTCAAATCATTCTGAAGTTGCTGTCGATCCTGGGCGTCGCTCCGCTCCTGTCAAGGACCTGTCCTTCCATGAAACCCAGAGAGCAACCGGCTTTGCACCCGCGCTTCACGCACCGATCCGTTGAGCGCGACGTTGACCCTCCGCTCCGTCGTCGCGGCAGGCCGGATCATGACGAAAAGATCACCATCGGGCATGATGGCGTAACTGCGTGCTGACGGGGTCGCTCCGAGGTGCGCGTCGGACGTCGTTTTCACTTCACGAGAGGTGGGGAGCACCGAACGGCGGCGAGTCGGGGCGAGTCAGTGAACGGAGCGGGGGCCCTAAGGGCCCGGCGTTAGAGGCGAAGGATGTGCGACCAGCGGTGTCTGTCAGATCAACTCTTGAGTTTCACAGTTCAGGGAAGCAATACGGCTGTCTCTTCGAGCGTTCGGGCTGAGCTCCTGCTACGGGGCCGGCTGCTGTTGCGTCACGCAGTGGATGCCCCCGCCGTTCTCGTAGATTCGATCGACGTCCAAAGAAACGATACGACGCTCGGGAAACAGGCGACCGAGCGTCTCGACGGCGTATGCGTCGGCTTTGGCATCGCCGAATGACGGCGTAAAGACGGCACCGTTGCCGACGTAGTAGTTGGCGTATCCGGTGAAGAAGTACTCCTCAGTCGATCGGACGTCCACGGCGCTCGGAATGTGGGTGATCTCGAAGGATCGACCCCTCGCGTCCTTCGTCTTCGACAGGATCTTCTTCGCCTCGGCACGGGCACGTCCCCGTTCCGACGTGCCGCCGATACGACCCCCCATTATCAAAACGCCGGGGCGCACGATCCGGAGCGAGCCGTCGATGTGATCGTCCGTGACGCCCCCGCGCACCCCGGGGAGCCAGATCACCGTCTCCACACCGAGGCCCGCTTTGAGGGCGGCCTCGATTTCGTCGCGCGTTTTTCCCGGATTGCGATTGTCGTTGACCCAGGAGCTCTCGTTCAGAATGATCGTGCCTTCGCCGTCGAACTCGACCGCACCTCCCTCGCCGACGATGTCTGCCTTAAAGTACGGGCAGCCCAAATTCTCGGCGATGGCCGCGGAAATACGGCTGTCTTTTTGAATCCGCGGTGTCTTGGCGCCCCAACCGTTGTAATTGAGATCGAGTATCGCGATACTGCCTTTACCGTTCCGGAGGAACACGGGACCCGAATCCCGCGCCCAGATATCGTCCGTCGGGATGTCGAGCAGCTGGACCTTGGGCCCGCACAATCTCGAGGCCAGTGCGTGATGCTTCTTCTCCGCGAGTAAGGTGACGGGCTCGTGCTCGGCGATCGCCGCCGCGAGTCTGCCGATCGTTTCTTGAACGCTTTCGAAATAGCTACGATGCTCTGCGAGAGATCGCGCTTTCCATCGCCGTTTGGAGCTGTAGACCGATGGATCCGACGGCCAGCACATCCAGGTGCGGGTGTGGGGCGACCCCTCCGCTGGTACGAAGAAGCCCTGCGACTTCGGATCCGATCCGAACGCGCTGTGCCTCATTCCCATGGCCGCCATCGTTGCCGCAAGGAGCATTCTGCGGTTCATCATCATCCTGAACCTCCCGTCTTCACGGACCCTGGCCAGGTGTCCCGAGAATTCACTCTTTTCTCGGTGTGGGTATCCACCACTCCTCTCCGCGCTCCGTCTTGATGTACTCCGGCCACCTCATGTCTATGGGAGGATCCAGGTCTGCGGGTAGCAGGGGTGCGACCCACTTGGAGCCGCCTATGCCGCCCCCCGTCCGGTCGTTGAACTCTTCCCAGGCCCCTTTCAGCAACCCGGGCTCCGAAAGCAGCTCGACGAAACTGGTGGCCATTGTCTTGCCTCCGGCGAGGATCATGGGATCTATCGTGCTCGGCTCACCGGTCATCGCCAGCCAAGCCCAGCGCGGGTATCGGAAGCCCTCGGCAGGCCTCAGAACGGCCTTCGCCGCCTCAAGGCGGACCGAGGGGGCGTGCCACGTGTACTCGACGTGGTCGTCCGACCCGTAGTTCTCTACCCACCCGGGTAGAGCTCTCCGCTGCATCTCCTCGCCCTCCTCCAGCGTCATCAGCCTCTGGCAGTTGTCCGTGAAAGGATCCTCCATCGGCTCCAGCCCGAGGTTGCGCTGGATTTGCCTCCCGAACTCCCTGGCCTGATCACCGTACACTGCAGGGCCGATCAACCGGAGGTTTCTGTGCACTAGCTCCGCCATGGTCTGGTTGAACAAACCTACGCGGGTCTTGGTAACGATGCGCTCGGTGACCCTACATCCGGTCGCCTCCGCCACAGCCTTGGCGTTTCTGCGGAGGAACTCATGCGTCGTCTCCTGCATCTCGAGGGTTGGGGATCTGAAGGCGTAGGTTATCTCGCTTATCAGGGGGGGGGCCGTGGTGCTCTGCCCCCCTATCGAGATGTACTCGGTTATCGTCCAGCCGGCAGTCCTGGGGTGTATGGCCTCTTTGGTGTACTTCGTCATGGTGTACATCATGGTGACCGCGTCGAGGGCCCCGGGGTTCGGCCTGTACCACATTGGCACAGAGGGCCCTCCCACTCTCCCCGCCGGCGAGAACCACTTCTCGGGCTCGTCGGCCTCAAAGGTGAACGCCACGTTCCAGTAGGACCCCCATTGGGTCTTCCAGAGCACCCGGTTCACGCTCCGGGGGTGAAACAGGATGCTGGCGTCGATGCCGTCGTAGTATCCCTTGGCGGCGTGGTAAGGCTTCGAGACGCAGATCTTCTCGCCGGGCTCGCCGAAGAACTTGATGGTGCCGCGCAGCCCGTGCTTCTCCATGGCCGCTTTGACCCCGAGGACGCCAGCCAGCGCCGTGACGCCGAGAGCTGAGTGAGGGTCGGTGTGCCCAGGCGCGTATGGATGAAGACGTTCGTCCCTCAACTTCTCATATGGCACGGCCGCCTGGTTGCTCCCGGGCACCGCATCGTATTCGGCGAAGGACGCGAGCACCGGTTTGCCCCCGCCATAAGTGGCCAAGAAGGCCGTTGGCATGCCTCCGGTTCCCTCCTCCACATTGAAGCCCTGACTTCGAAGCAACTCGACGTACGCTCTAGCTGATTTGTACTCTCTCAACGCGGTTTCAGCGTAGCGCCAGATCCTCTTGTCGAAGTCCGAGAACATTTTCTCGTTGTCTTCTATCCAGTCGATAGCAGTTTGTTTCTCCTCAGAAATGGTATCCACACCGGCTCGAATGCCGCCTTGAGTCACCTGTGCTACTTCGGCGCTAGCTGCCCCATGAGCTGCCGATGAAGACAACATCGCCCCGCCGATTGCTACGCTGGCACCGTCAAGGAAGTCGCGTCGTGTGATCTCACGATCCGCTCCGAGCTCACGGTCCCTGCTCTTCATGACCTTCCTCCTCAACCAGTTTGGATCAAGTTGACAGTACCCTTCTACGGCATGGACTCGCGCCACGAGATGATCGAAGGATGGATTGACTATCGTGTCAACCTCGACAAGCCGATGATCCCATCCTCCACGGAGCCAACCGACTCTTCCAATTAGAGGGATGAGTGCTCACGGAAGCGGAGCCTCGGCAAGCTTGCTTGCCAGGCCGACTGCCTTCTTGAGTGGCAGCTGCGGCTTCGTGCGCACCTCGGCAGATGGCGGCTTCGCTGCAGCACGGGACATCGGGGCCATCACAGTGAACCGCCTGCCGCACGGCTACGCTGGCGACGCCAACGGCCTTTACGACCCCGCATGGGACTCTCCCATGCCGCCAGCGCCGAGCTATCCGGTGATCTCGTAGGGGCCTAGTTTGGTGCCGGGTCCCATGGCGCTACCAGAGGGAGGTGGGTGGGCGCGTGAAGCGTATCGTCAGCCCATGCGAAGGTCCACGGGGCGCAAAACCACCCGCTATACGTGAGTCCACACATCGGAGATGCTCCGTCTGAGAGAGCAGCGGACGCAGCCTAGCGATGTGTCCTTCCAACTATCCGAGGCGCGGAGAATCGGTTCCGCGCCTGTGAACTCACGCCGGTACTATCGCCATCGGCTCTTCTAGAGACGCGCCGCTTTCTTGCTAAACTGCGGGCACAATGTGGCCACAATCGCCGTCACAAAATCCACCGTGCGGCCCGTAAGTGCCCATGAATAAAGGGGCGCCCGTAGCTCAGCTGGATAGAGCAGCGGACTTCTAATCAGGAAACAGCAGATTCTGGATCTTCTGTAACCATCGGCAGTTACGCGATTTCCCTGGCCGACAAAGAGCCTTCCGTCTCTACGACGTCTACGAGGATTACGAGGAGTTCGGTCCTGTCAGGGACAGAAGAGGGACAGTTCGGGGACAGGCGCGCACAAGTCGTACGGTGTCCTCGGAACCGGGCCAACTCCACCTGGACAAGACACCGCGTGCTCCGGCATCATCCCTCGAATGTCGAGAGCCGAGGACACGCCGGTTCCACGTCACTCCAACGGTGATCATGGGATCCCGTCGTTTCTCGGCATGGGGGAGCGTGATGAGAATACGAGCGAGTGCTCTCGAGCAGATGGCTTGGACTGGCCCGGTCCTCGCTGCGGTCTTGGGATTGACGTCCATGGATGGCAGAGCCAGGGAGAGCATCCCTGCACCCGGCGATTCCTCGAATCCCTCGGACGCTGGAATTACTGCACCGGCCAGATCGGGCAAGATCAAGGCCGGTGATTTCCTGGACGATCTTCCGATCCGGCCCGTGGCCGTGGGCGATCCAGTCGAGGTTTCAAACTCTGACTTCAGCGTTGGCCTCGACTCGGACGAGTATGTCTATTTCAGCGATTTCCAGATTCTCTTCATGTGGGCCGCGGTGGAGAACAAAGGAAGCAGCGAGGACAAGTTCTCGTTCGAGCTGATATCGCGGGTTCCGAATGGCTGGTCGAGCGTCTACGAATCTGGAGGGAGTATCTGGCTACGGCCCGGTGAGTCGGGTGAGATCAAGTTCATGTACACCCCTGTGTATATGCGGTCGGCGAACACAACGAGCACGTTCGAGTACCGGGTCACGTCGTCCGAGCGCGAAACCAGCCTGGCCTTCTCCTTCCAAGTCACAGCAATCCCGCAGATATGGACGGCAGCCTCAGAAGCAGCCCATGATCGCGTGGAAGGGACCGTTACGGACGCGGCCACGGGCGAGCCGGTCGGCGGCGCCGAGGTCTCGCTCTGGCTCGGTCACACGATCCGGATGTTGCCCTTCGACATGGTGGCCGAGACCGACTCGACGGGCGCCTACAGCATCGCGTGCTGGGAGATCGATGCTCTCAACCGGTACTTCGAGCCGCACGTCGAGGTCGACGGCTACAGGCTGGCCGTGCAGAAAGCCGGCTACAAGACATATGTGTCCAAGCAGTACGTGACGCCCCAGGAGGCCAGCTCGATCACCAGGGACATCCAACTGGCACCCCTGCGGTCTCCCGTGGATTACGAGCTCAAGTGGAAGAGGGCCGTGGCCTCGCCGGGAGTGTGGTGGATCAAGGTGAGCGACGCCTGGGACCGTTTTGCCGTCGCACTCGGGAAGCACCCGGACCCTGGAGACAAGCCGAAGCTTCCGACCCGGGTTCCCTTCATCGATGGCAAGGGCAAGCTCCTCTGGGAAAACCAGCTTCCGGATCAAACCTGGGCAATCGACGTATCGCGCGACGGCTCGCACGTTGCGAGCGCCACGACCTCCTTGACGGGCCAGAACTACGCCTATCTCTGGGACGATGCCGGCAACGAGATCTGGAGGAAGAAGCTGCCCGCGGAGTCGTACGACATCAGGTTTTCCTCGGACGGCAGGAGCGTCGCCACCGGCCCTCACCCCGGCGGGAACGGGCTCGTCTTGTACGACACGCTCACGGGGCAAGAGAGATGGGACGACGCAATGGGAGGCACCAGGACCGTCCGGCAGACCGCCTTCCTGAAGAAGAACAGGTACGTGCTTGCGGGCCAGCCCCTCCACCTTTACACGGCGGGCGGCAGGCTCGTCTGGCGTCGCTATCACCCCTCGGTGCCATATGCCATCTGGCCTAGCTCCAATGGCTCGCGCATCGTCGTGGTGGACAAGGGCGACAGTCTCTCCATGTTCAGCGTGAAGGGCAAGCTGTTGTGGCGGAGAGAGCATCGCGTCCAGACGTACGGGGTGATGTCTGCGAGAGGATCAGTAGTGGTGATCACGACCTCGAACGGCTACATCTTCGTCTACGACAAGAAGGGCAGGGTCAAGTGGTACCACTTTATTCCCGGCTCCAAGGGGCAAGGCGGCCATAATGCCGCCGACATTACGCCGGACGGGAAGTACATCATCGTCGGCGTCGGTGGTTACACGACCGTCTTGTACGACTCAAAGGGAAACGTGCTGTGGCGCCACGCGGGCGACACTCCGTACGACCCGCAAGAGAACGGCTACCAGCAATCAGTGATGGCCGTGCGCATATCACCGGATGGCGAGAAGATCGTCAGTGGGACCGGCACCGTTGACCCCAAGCTCTACTACTTCGAGAGGGCCGGGGAGTAGATCGGACGCCCTGACGCCCGTCGGTCGAGTTGGATCGCACTGGGGTACTGGGACGTGTCAACGGCCACGAATGGCTGCCGTGATCGCTTGAAAGTAGTTATTGACTTCTGTGCGTACGGGCCAAGTCCATACAGTAGAATCCATGAGCGAAGCACACTATTCGGCACCCGGAGCAGCCGTGATGCGCGCCGTGTCCAGCCTGTTGGAGACGCGGCGAGCATACCCACGCTACAACGTCTCTTACCCGATTCTGGTCGAGATCGACCGGCGGCGTTCCAAGCCAATCCCCGGCGACGCGATCAACCTATGTCGCAGTGGCATGCTGGCCCGAGTTGACCGGCAGCTGGCAATGGGCACGCGCTGCCACATCAGCTTTCCACCCGAGAACCGACATGGCCCCGAGTTGATCCAATGCCCACGGTGTGGCGACGAGTTCCCGGTCCTCGAGATTCCAGACGAACCGGTGTGCGGAACGGTCGTCCGGACCGAACAGGCGCTGGAAGGATTCGTTATTGCGATCATGTTCGAGGCGTCCTTGCCTGCCGTTGGTGATTAGCCCTTGAAGCCTCCGAGCGAATACGATCCGGACGGCTGCCGCAGCCTCTTCGAGGCGATTCTCCAGCAGGCTGTCAGTGACTACCTCTTTGTCCACGCACTGCAAGATTGCCAGGTGATCTCTCGGCACCAGCGCAAGCGCCTGACGCAGATCGCAGAGCATGGTCACCCGAGCGAGTTTTTTGGAGGTCGCTGGTTTTACGAGATCTGCGATCTCATCGACGTCGTGTTGGACTACCGCGTAAACGGGAAGAGGTCCCTGGTCGACGTCGAGCGTCGGATCCAACTGCACCTCACGCCGTTCTTTGGTGGCCGACGGATGATCTCAATCACCACAACGGACGTGCGTGACTACACGATCGCTCGACAAGCAGCGGGCGCGACGAGCGCGACGATCAACCGTGAACTCGCCATCGTGAAGCGCGCCTTCCGACTCTCCACGCAGGACAGGAAGCTGCTCCATATGCCTCACATTCCGATGCTGCGCGAGGACAACACGCGGCAAGGATTCTTCGAGCGCGATGAGTTTGAGGCCGTCCGTGATGAACTGCCGGCGAATCTCCGCGGCATCGTGACGTTCACGTACTACACGGGGTGGCGCGTTCCCTCGGAAGTCCTACCGCTCACGTGGGGGCAGGTCGATCGCGAGAACCGGACGGTCAGGCTTGAACCGGGGATGACTAAGAACTCCGAGGGGCGGACACTCCCCTATGATCTGCTCCCGGGGTTGCTCGATGTTGTTGAACACCAGTGGCAGGAGCATGAGCGGTTGGCCGCGACCGGCGTCCTCTGCCCGTTCGTCTTTCACCGAAACGGCAAGGAGATCAAAGGGTTCCGCAAAGCCTGGACGTCGGCTTGCAAAGCCGCAGGCTGCCCGGGCAAGCTACTGCATGATTTTCGCCGGACGGCAGTCCGGAACCTAGTCCGCGCCAACGTCCCGGAGAAGACGGCAATGGGGATCACTGGCCACAAGACGCGCTCGGTATTCGACCGCTATGACATCGTCGATGAAGCCGACCTGAGGGCCGCACTGGGCATGCTCGCGGACATAAAAGGGACAAGAAAGGGACAATCGGCCCAGTCTGGTCGAGTTGCGGAGTTCGCGCCGTTGGCGAGATCCGCTGCAAACACAGGCTGAAACTACATACGCGCCCGTAGCTCAGTCGGATAGAGCAGCGGACTTCTAATCCGCAGGTCGGAGGTTCGAATCCTCCTGGGCGTACT
>PVBE010565274.1_pt1 | contig 23868 bp, 19 predicted proteins | sample 1631181 | NCBI WGS metagenome assembly PVBE01 (sample SAMN08397723, study PRJNA350692) | Marine metagenome, whole genome shotgun sequencing project. | isolation source: water | place: Pacific Ocean | collected 2012-04 | reverse complement strand
TGGGGTCGGTGAACGTGTCGCCATCAAGGCTCAGGGAGAAGTAGGGCTCGGGTGCCCCATTGGCCCCTTGCTCACTCCAGGTGATGGCCCATGCCGGACTGTTGGGAACAGAGACCACCCGAACGTCGGAGGCGGTCTGGGACAGGTGGTGGAAGAGGCTCTCGCCCTCGGGCCGGTTTACTGACGGGTCTTGTGCTTGGGCAGCGGGGATCCAGGCAACGAGCAGGGCGAGGAGAGACGGGTGAGCGGTGGAGATCGTGTACTTCATTGATCAGTAGGGGGACGAGTGTGGGAAGGCACTCTTGTCCGAACGCAATCCTAGCGCGCCAGTGGAATCGCGGTGGCGCTCCTCGGATCACCGGCCATTGGAGGCCTTGAGCTAGGCCCCTATGCCGGCTCCGGGCTAAGACCCGAGGCCCAGTGGCGAGTATCGCGCCGCCAACTCCGGAGGCAGATCGGCCCGAAAGCAACGCAGTTGCGGGATCCAGCCCAGGTAGTCCGCCAGACGCAACAGGGCGACCTCGGTCTTCATGTCCGGAATCTCCCCCGTGCGGCAAGCCTCGATGGCTCGGCCCAATTCGAAGCGGTGCAGGACACACCACTCCTCCATGGTGGAGCCATCGCCCTGGGGAGTCGCGGCTTCCTGCCCGCTCGGCACGTGTCCGGCAACGAAGTAGATCTTCTCGTCCGTCACTCCAGGGCTGGCGAAGCTCTCGTCGCCCAAGGGCTGGAAATCGCCGGGGTCGATGGTGACCCCTGCCTCCTCCAAGGCCTCGGCGTGGGCACGGACCCTGAGACCCTCGATCCCCGCAGGATCGCTGGCTTCGACCACTCCCGCGACCACCTCGTGCAAGGAGAGGTACTCCCTGGGATCCGGGTGCACAAACTCCTTGTCCCGGCGCAGGTAGATCGGGACCCGCGGGGCCTCGCGCAGCACCACCTCGATCCCACCCTCGCCGTCCAGGGCGTAGAGCACGGCCACCACCGCGTCGCTCTGGGGCCGACTCATCACGTCGCAGGAGTAGGTCTTGGAGGTCGATCCGTCCGAGTAGACGTTGCGAACGTCCAAGCGAGCCACCTTGATGTAGCCCTCGTCGCAGCGGCTCGTGGCCGTCCGATCCCCGACGATTTCGATGGCCGTGAGGTCCATGGAGTCACCATACGCTGTCGCACGTCGCGTTGCGACAGCGTATGGTGGCCCCCCCTGAAGCCCTTGCCCTGACCACTGCGTTGACCGAATCCCCGCAAAGCCCCGTCTCCCGACACGACTCGTTCGTTCAGCGCCACATCGCCCTCAGTGACGAGGACGTGCAAGGCATGCTGAAAGAGGTTGGCGTCGACAGCCTGGACGCGCTCGTGGATGAGACGCTGCCTGCGTCCATTCGCATGCAGGGAGACCTGAACCTGGGCCCACCCCGATCAGAGCATGGGCTGCTGCAGGAGTTGCGCCTGATTGCAGCAAAGAACCAGTGCTACAAGAGCTACATCGGTATGGGCTACTCGCCGTGTCTGGTGCCTGCCGTTATTCAGCGCAACGTGCTGGAGAATCCCAGTTGGTACACCCAGTACACGCCCTATCAGGCCGAGATCAGCCAGGGGCGGCTGGAAGCGCTCTTGAACTACCAGACCATGGTGGCGGATCTGACCGGCCTGCCGTTGGCGAACGCCTCCCTGCTCGATGAGGGTACTGCAGCGGCAGAAGCTCTGAATCTGTGTTGGGCAGCCGGACGCAAGAAGCGCTCTACATTCTTCGTAGCGGAGACCTGCCACCCACAGACCATCTCGGTCGTACGCACAAGGGCCGGAGCCCTGGGCCTCACCGTCGAGGTGGGGGATCCGGCGGCCGCAGATTTTTCAGAGTGCAGCGGCGTGCTGGTCCAGTACCCGGACACTTTTGGCCATATCGAAGATCAAGAGGCACTCGCTGAGCGGGTGCACGCTGCTGGCGCCCTGCTCGTCGTCGCCACAGATCTGCTGGCCCTGACCCTGCTACGTGCACCGGGTGAGTTCGGTGCGGACGTGGCCGTGGGCAACAGCCAGCGATTTGGGGTGCCCATGGGATACGGCGGTCCCCACGCTGCGTTCATGGCGACGCGCGAGGAGTACAAGCGCCAGCTGCCCGGCCGGGTGATCGGCGTCTCCCGGGACGTGCATGGCAACCCCGCTCTACGCATGGCCCTGCAGACCCGCGAGCAGCACATCCGGCGCGACAAGGCCACGAGCAATATCTGCACGGCCCAGGTCCTCCTCGCGATCATGGCGGGCCTCTACGCCACGTACCACGGTGCCGATGGCCTGCGTCACATTGCCAACCGCGTGCGGCGTCGCTCCCTGGGGCTGGCAGCCGCTCTGGAGAAGTTGGGTTGTAAGGTGCAGCCCGGAGCTGTCTTCGACACCCTTCGCGTGGAACCGTCTGATGGCGATGCCGCGGCCTTGCATGAGCGGGCCCTGCGGGCGGGGATCAACCTGCGGGCCATCGACGAGAAGTCCGTGGGGGTTTCACTGGATGAAACAACGAGCCTGGACGATGTGCGTGATCTGCTTGCCGTGTTCGGAGAGGCTGGCTCTGCGTCCGGCGCGGACATCGAAGCCCTCGAAGGGGCAGCTGAAGAACTGCCGGCCCCGCTGGCAAGGACCAGTGAGTTTCTGAGTGGCGCCGTGTTCAACGAGTATCGCAGCGAGCACGAGATGCTGCGCTACTTGCACCGCCTCTCCGGCCGTGACCTGTCGTTGACGACCTCGATGATTCCGTTGGGGTCGTGCACCATGAAGCTCAACGCCACGACGCAGATGTTGCCGGTGACCTGGCCCGAGTTCGGATCACTGCATCCCTTCGCTCCCACAGAACAGGCACAGGGCTACGCCGAACTCTTCCGGACCTTGGAGGGCGCTCTAGAGGAGATCACGGGGTTCGCGGCCGTCTCGCTGCAGCCCAATGCCGGCTCTCAAGGCGAGTATGCGGGCATGCTGGTCATTCGTGCCTACCAGGAGGCGCGCGGTGAAACAGGACGCGACGTGTGCCTGATCCCGACGTCCGCGCACGGAACCAACCCGGCCAGTGCGGTGCTTGCGGGCATGCGCGTGGTGGCTGTCGCCTGCGATGCGAATGGAAACGTGGACATGGAGGACCTGCGTGCCAAGGCGCAGGAACACAGCGAGACCCTCTCGGCCATGATGATCACCTACCCCTCGACCCACGGCGTCTTCGAGGAGAGCGTGATCGAGCTGTGCCAGGTGGTGCACGACGCCGGTGGGCAGGTGTACATGGACGGAGCCAATATGAACGCCCAGGTGGGCTTGTGTCGGCCCGGGGACATTGGTGCCGACGTCTGCCACCTGAACCTGCACAAGACCTTTGCCATTCCCCACGGAGGGGGGGGGCCGGGCATGGGCCCCATAGGTGTCGCTGCTCATCTGGCACCTTTCTTGCCCTCGAACCCGGTGGTGCCGAGTGGCGGTACGGAGGCCATCGGTGCGATCTCGGCCGCTCCCTGGGGTAGCGCGGGGGTGCTACCCATCTCCTGGATGTACATCCACCTGCTGGGTGCAGCGGGTCTCAAGCGTGCCACCCAGATCGCGATCCTGTCAGCCAACTACATGGCGAGCCGACTCTCCGAGCACTACGACGTGCTCTTCCGCGGTGCGCGGGGTCGGGTGGCCCACGAGTTCATCATCGATCTGCGTCCCTTTGAGAAGAGTGCGGGCATCATCGCCGAGGACGTGGCCAAGCGCCTGATGGACTACGGCTTCCACGCACCCACGATGTCCTTCCCCGTTGCAGGGACCCTGATGATCGAGCCCACCGAGTCCGAACCCCTGCACGAGCTCGATCGATTGTGCGATGCACTGATCGCGATTCGCGGGGAAGTACGTGACGTCGAAGAGGGGCGCATGGACCGAGCCGACAACCCCTTGAAGAACGCACCGCACACTGCTGGAGCGGTCACATCGGATAGCTGGGACCACCCCTACACTCGAGAGCAGGCTGTCTGGCCCGCGCCCTGGTCGCGTCAGCACAAGTTCTGGCCACACGTGGGGCGAATCGACAACGGCTATGGCGACAAGAACCTGATCTGCACCTGTCCCAGCGTGGAAGAGTTGGCGGCCGCGTCGGCTGCCCTTTGCGAGAGTGGGGTGTGAGTTGACCGCTCCCATAGTCCAGGTGCTGTGGTCAGGCGGCGATTGCTTCAAGGCCTTCTTTGATCCCGATGCCGGCTTGGTAGAGGCCGTTTCCAACCGTCCCGCCAGTGGAGGAACATCGGTCTCCCTGGGCGAGGTGGTGGTCCTCTCCCTCGATGAGGAAGAGCGCGTTGTGCACCTGTCCGTAGGCGTGGCGGCTTGTACCGATGAGTTGGAACAGCCTCTCGAGCGTCCGGGGAATGAGCGAGCCGCTACCTTTGCGGAGGTGGAGATCGAGCCCGATCTTCCTGCGAGCTGCTCCTTCGATCCGGCTACCGGCGTCCTCAGGATTCGGTTCAGAGAGCGCGCGGCAGGCGAGTGGGGCCGCATCGGCTCGAACCTGATCTGGCTGGCATTGGATGCGGAGCAACGTCTGGCCGGCATCGTGATCGAGGGGGTCTCTCATGATCCTGGTGGGGCGGCACAGCTCACCTGGCTGCAGGAAATGACTGGTGAGTGAACGCTCCAACAGTGATCTCTTCCTGTCGCGGACCAGCGAGTACCTGGGCCACACCTATCCCGAACGCCTGACGACAGCTCTGGCTGTGTTGCCTGAAGGTGAACTGTGGTGGCAACCGCATCCAGGAGCCTTGAGCGTGGGGACGATCCTCTTGCACCTGGAAGGCAACGTGCGGCAGTGGATCCTCTCCGGAGTGGGTGGCGAGCCCGATGCGCGGGAGCGCGCCCGCGAGTTTGCGAACAAGCATCGAGGCGAGGAGAGTGGTGAGCGAGCAGAGCTGCTGGAACGGTTGCGAACAACGATCCGTGCAGCCACCGAGCTGCTCGCCTCGCTCCGGGAAGACTCTCTGCAAGCGGACCTTGGGATCCAGGGATTTGAGGTCACAGGCTTGGAGGCCATCTACCACGTCGTCGAGCACTTCTCGTGGCACGTGGGGCAAGCCGTCTGGATTGCCAAAGCCCGTGCAGGCATCGACCACGGTATTGCGTTCTATGACGAGGACCGGGTCAACCGCGATCGCAACGGCTAGCTCCCCAGGCCTGTTTGCAGGTCTCAATCGGGGACATGCCGGTCATAATTGCGTGTCGCGGTAGCGAAGTGCTCCATGTTCGTTTTGGCCCGCTGGTGGTAATCCGGCTGCTCGCTTAGCTTGGACGCTGAGCCTCAACGTTGACACATGTCTGGACTGCGGATGACCGTGTGAATCACTCTCACCTCATCGGTGGATGGCAGATTCCCCAGGTCTGATTCCGGTGGAGACTGCGGGTTCTGCCCTCGCATACGCTTCGCCATGACTCCGACCCCGAGCCCATCTGTGCCTTCCGCCTCATCGACAGGCCGGCCCTTCGTTGCCCGGGGTCTGATCCTCGCCCTGATGCTGGGCCTATTGGCGATCGAATGGAGCCTCCGGTCCTACACCTCCTACGGTGCGACCGTGGAACGAGAGGACGATCCCGCTCTCGGCTGGCGTCTGCAGGCGGCCGACCTTGCCTATGGAGAGTCCGGGGTATCCCTGCGTATCAACTCCCATGGTTTTCGCGATCACGATTGGCTCCCTCCGGGCTCCGGAGAGGGGGCGCCCCTGCGAATCGCCGTTCTGGGCAATTCGGTCACTTTCGGGGCGGGGGTTGAGGAGCCGGAACGCTGGACAGATCTAATTGAGGCCTCTATCCGTGCCGAGGCTCCTGAGCGCGGCGTCGTTGTCATGAACTTCGGGCTGCCGGGATACACCCTTGAGCAGATGGCCCAGTGCTATGAGAGCATCGTACGACCCTACGAGCCGGATCTGGTATTGCTCGCCTTCAACGATATCTCTGCAAGGCCAGTCATCACCCTGGAGCCCGAGATTGACTCTGCCCTGGCCCAAGCCGTGCGCGGGACGGCGATGTACGATTTCTGGCAGCGCAGAGTCTTGGCTGGTGAGCACGCCTTGGGCCGGAGGTACACCGCGCAGGAGCGAGCGGAGCGCCGGAGGATAAAGGCCATTTGGGAGGAGCCCTTTGCGCCAGCTCACGAGCTGATGTGGAGACGTTTCATCAGGAAGATGGCGGAACTCGCGGATGAGGTTGACTCGGACGGATCTCAGTTGGTCCTCATTCCTCTACCGGCGTTCGTCCACTGTCGTCATCCCGATGGCCCTCGTCTCGCGGCACGCTTGGCTGACTGGGAGCCGATCAACGAGCTCCCCCGCATTGACTCGTTCTCGGCGGTCTTCAAGGTGATGGACCCGATTCTGAAACACGTGGAGGCCATGGGCTTGGACCCTGATCTGATCTGGTCGAATGGCGAAGAGTCGAAGGAGCCACTCGACCCACAATGGTCCGCTCAATCCCTGTTCTTCTTGAATGATCCCAGGCACCTCACTCCCACAGGGCACGCCTTGCTGGCCGATGAGATCCATAAGGGCTTGCGCGAGCAGGGCTTCCTCGGGGTCTGACCGTGTCTTTCGTCCAACTGGACTACCTGGCGTTCCTGCTCCTGGTTCTTGGGCTGTTTCAGTTCGTTCCGGTGCGCATGCGCATCGCCTATCTGCTCGTGGCGAGCATTGTGTTCTACCTCCACGACCAGCCGGTCTATCTCGTGCTGCTGGCCGCCTCCTCCCTCTTGGACTTTGGTATTGGCTTGAGCATGGGCCGCACCCAGAACAAGCGGAGCAGGCGCTGGCTCCTGGGATGCAGTCTGGCCGGAAACCTGGGGCTCTTGGGGGTCTTCAAGTATGCGGGGGTCTTCTTGGGTGATGCCCCGTCTCCAGCTACGGGCAACCCTGTCCTGGGTGGGGCCTCCAGCCTTCCGCTTGGAATCAGCTTCTACACGTTCCAGACCCTGGGCTACTCCATCGACGTGTTTCGGGGGCGCGTGCAACCCTGCCGCAGCTGGTCCCAGTACGCCCTGTACGTCTCCTTTTTCCCGCAGCTCATCTGCGGACCCATCGAGCGTGCGGGGCACCTGCTTCCGCAGTTGACTCGACTCCAGTTGCTCAACCCGGCGAACCTGTCCCTGGGGTCGCGGTGGATCCTGTGGGGGCTCGCCAAGAAGTTGGTGATTGCCGATAGGTTCCGACCCCTGCTGCTGGAGGTGTTCCATCACCCCGAGGGTGTAGATTCACTGACGCTGCTGACCGTGAATCTCGCGCTCCTGGTCATCCTGTACCTGGACTTCAGTGGCTACATCGATATCGCGCGTGGCAGTGCGATCCTGTTCGGCGTTCACCTCGTGCCGAACTTCCGCTCTCCGTTCCTGGCTACCAGTGTGGGTGCTTTTGCGGGTCGGTGGCATACCTCCCTGATCAACTGGCTGCGGGAGAATCTGTATCGCCCCTTGATGCGTCTCCGATTGGGAGCCGCGGGAATCCTGTGGATCAACCTGTTCCTGTTCGGATTGATCGGGCTCTGGCACGGTGCACGCTGGACCTACATCTTGTCCTGGGGATCCGCGGGCTTGGTGATCACGCTTGAGCAGTGGGCGCGCCGAAGCAGACGCACAAGGGAAGGTCCCGTGCCGCGCAGGGCCGCGCTTCTCCCCTGGCTCTATACCATGCTCTACCTGGCCCTGTTTACTGCGGGCTTCTACAGCCTCGAAATGGCCACGGCCACGGCCAACCTGCGGGTCGTCTTCGGCGGGGGAATGCCCACCAGTGAGAGCTTGCCGCTCTTGGGCAAGATGCTGGGCCTGCTCGCCGTGGGTTTGGCATTGCATGGCGCTGGTTCCATGATGAATCTGGCCCAGGTCTGGAGTCGTGTGGGCCACATCGGGCGAACGGCCTGGTTTCTCCTCCTGGCGGGCATCGTCCTGCGCTTCCAGGTCGTGGAGATCCGGCCCTTCGACTACTTCCGCTTCTAGGCTCAGCGGCCCGATCAGCCGAGCCCGAGGGCGCCGAGCAGGCGGTCACGCACCGATGTCATCTCCACAAGGCCACCAACCGGCTCGGGGTTCGTGGCGCTCCATTCCAGGCTGGAGAGGAACACGGGACCGTCATCCGGCCTGTCGGGCAGGCGCCCGTGGCTGCCACGGATGAGCTGCGCGTCTACGGGGATGACCTTGAGCAGGCCCCGCTGGCCGAGCTTCTTGCGCGCCAGGTAGCCAGCAACCTTGAGGTGCGGAAAGGGCAGGGCCGGGTCCATGAACATCTCGCAGGGGTCGTAGCCCACCTTGCGGTGGATATCGACGGTCCGCGCGAAATCGGGTTCCGATGCGGGGTCGGTCCAGTAGTAGTAGGTGAACCAGGCACCGGACTCGGAGACGGCCACCAGGTCGCCGGAGTTGGGATGGTCGATGCCATGGGCGCCTTGCTCACTGCGATCCATGACCTGCTCGATACCCTGCAGGTCTTGCAGGACGGCGCGGGTACGCTCAAGAGTGCCTTCACCCTGGCAGTAGACGTGCGCCACCTGGTGGTCGGACACGGCGAAAGCTCGGCTGGCGAAGGTGTCGAGGATCTCGCCGGAGGGCGTGGCTCGCACCTCCAACAATCCAGCCTCGCGCAGGGCACGATTGATGTGTACCGGGCGCGAGACTTCTTCGATGCCATACTCGCTCAGGACTAGGGTCTGTGCTCCGCACTCATCCGCGCACTCGACCAACTCCCCGATCAGGGCATCCAGCTCTGTCAGAGCTTGGCGCGAGGTCGGGTGCTCAGGGCCAAACCTCTGGTGGCTGTAGTCCAGGTGCGGCAGATAGACCATCGTCAGGTCGGGGTCATGAAGCCGCAGCGTGCGTTGTGCTGCTGAGGCGATCCATCGACTCGAAGGGAGACCAGCCTTGGGCCCCCAGAAGTCAAAGAACGGAAAAGAGCCCAGGTACGCTTCCAGGCCTTCCGGGAACTCTGCCGGCGAGCCGTAGACCGCAGGGATCTTGCGACCATCGGCGGGGTAGTAGGGACGGGGGGTGATGGACCAGTCCACAGCCGCGCCCATGTTCCACCACCAGAAGAGCTTCGCGCAGGTGAAGTCGGGGTCCCGGCGGCGCGCGGTCTCATAGATCTTCTCGCCCTGGACCTGGCCGTTCGCCTGACGCCAGAGTGCGACCTCGCGCGAATCGGGTGTCATCCAACCGTTGCCGACCACTCCGTGCTCGCGTGGGAGCTTGCCCGTCAACAACGTGGCCTGCGCGCTGCAGGTGACCGCGGGCAGGACGCTCGACATGGGAGCGGCGCTCCCGCGCTGGGCCAGGGCGGCCAGGTGGGGGGTGTCGGAGGAGACCTGACGTTGGGTCAGGCCGACGGCGATGATGGCGAGTGCTTTGGCCACAGGACCCGCAGCGTAGCGTGTTCAGCGCGTTAGCAGGGACTGTTGGATGGCAAGCAGTATGCTCTCGGCCAACTGGGGATCGTTTGCCCCCGTCTCCGAGTGCCAGGCCCTCACCCGGAGGATTGCCTTTCTGCCTGCGCTGTCGAATGGCTCAACCGAAACCTCGACCCGCATCTTCGACGGCAATGGCCCATCTCCCCATAGCCCGATGGCCCGCATCGCGGACTCGTCCAGGACCATATTTCCCGACGAGGCCTGCACCACACGTCGGGCGTGGGGCCAGATCGTGGCGGGAGAGTAGGTGAGGACGGTTCCCTGGCTGCGACTGGTGGTGGTGGACCCGCGAGTGGCCGACCCCGTGCCGGGGCCCGCGCAGCTCCACAGGCTGGCAACTGCCAGGCACAGGGCGACGGGGACCAAGAGCTTGAGCATGTTGCACATGGCCTAGAGGTAGCCGAAGGGCGTGGGCAGGTCCAGCCGAAATCTGTCCCGAGGGGTAACCTGACACCCATGCCCGAACTCCCCGAGGTCGAAACCACCGCTCGGCTCCTGCGCGGCCCCCTCGTGGGGCGTCAGGTGCGCGGGCTGGATGTGCAGTGGCCACGGAGCCTGGGCGGGCAGGAGGAGGAATGCGTGCGGGAGAACGTCTGTGGCGCGCGCATCACCGGTGTCACGCGGCGCGCCAAGCTGGTCATCATTGAGCTTGCTCGCCGAGGCCAACCGGTCGGCATCCTGGCCGTTCACCTACGCATGACGGGGCGCCTCGTGGTGATGGACAAGCGGTCCGACCCGGGGCGATTTGTGCGGGTCAGCTTGCCCCTCGACCGTGGCGTGCTGCATTTCCTGGACGTCCGCAAATTCGGGCGCATGACCTGGCATGCCGACCCCACCGATCTGTTTGCGCGCTATGGACCTGAGCCCCTGGGCGAGGACTTCTCGGTGGATTGGCTGCGCCGCGCCTTGGGGGGGCGCCGGCGGGCGTTGAAGCCCCTGCTGCTCGACCAGTCGTTTCTGGCGGGACTGGGCAACATCTATGTGGATGAGGTGCTCTTCGGGGCTGGGCTGCATCCCCTGCGGCGCTCGGACAGGGTTCCGGGGAAGAAGGTGGCGCTCCTGCACAGCATGATCCAGAGGGTCCTGCGGGAGGCTATTGAGCGGGAGGGGTCCTCCTTTGACGAGTTCTATCGAACGCCGGAGGGCCAACCGGGAGCCTACCAGGAGCAGTTCCAGGTCTACGGGCGGACGGGCAAGCCCTGCCGCACCTGCGGGCGGGCCATTCGACGCCTGGTGGTGGGCCAGAGAGGGACTCACATCTGCACCCGTTGTCAGCCTGCTCCCCGCCCTCTATCCTCCTCGCGATCATGATTGAAACCAACGCGTTCAAGAAGGGGGTGTGCCTGATCTACAAGGGCGAGCCCATGATCATTGCGGACTACACCGTGAGCACGCCTACGGCCCGGGGGGGCAACACGATCTTCAAGACCAAGCTACGCAACCTGAAGAGCGGCCAGATCCTGAATGAGTCCATCCGCAGCGGAGAGAAATTCGAAGAGGTCGACATGGAGCGCCACAAGGCGAGCTTCATGTACAGCGACGGCACAAGCTGGCACTTCATGGATGACGAGAGCTTCGATCAGTTCTCATTCGACAAGGAGGCTCTCGGCGGTGCGGAGCTCTACCTGAGCGATGGCATCGAAGGCCTGCAGGCCGTGCTGATCGATGGCGTCATCCTGGCCATCGAATTGCCGCTCTCAGTGGAGATGACCGTGACCGAGTGCGACCCCACCATCAAGGGGGCTACAGCCCAGGCACAACTCAAGCCGGCGACCACAGAGAGCGGTCTGGTCGTGCCGGTGCCTTCCTACCTCTCGGTGGGTGAGCGCATCCGCGTGGACACGCGCGACGGCCACTTCCTGGAGCGCGTGAAGTAGCGGCCGCCTAGCTGCGCATCTGCCAGACGGTGTTCACCTCTTCAATGTCGGGCCACTGCTCGGCGCACATGGAGAGATAGAGGGTCACATCCTCAGGCGGGTGAGATTCATCAAGGCTGGCCACGGCGGCGGCGACCTTGGCGGGGTCGGGTCGGTCGCTGGCGGGGTCGTCGATCATGCCCTCTTCGTGCGTCACGTCCGTCGCGTCGAGGAAGGCGGTGATGATATCCTTGCAGTTGCTCATCAGATAGGCACCGAACAGCTCGTAGGCCAGCTCCGCATTGCTGTCTGACTGGAGGATCAACCGGGCGCGGCCCGCGCGCTTGGCCATGGGCAGGCGCTTGATGGTGTGCGGGCGGAACTTGAGTGCTGCGGCCACCTCGCCGTCGAGCGGGCCGAAACCGTCCTTGGATAGCGTGTCGTAGATGTGGAGGAAGCGGTCTTCGCTCATCTGCTTGAGTTGTTGGATGACCTGCATACTGAATCCTTGCGGCGAAGGCTGGGAGGCGCGATTGTGGGCGCAGATTCTAACCGTCGTCCGGGCGGAATCCCATCCCCATGCAACCCTCAAAGCCGTCCCCACGCATTGAGCTGAGCCCGCAAATGCAGGAGCGGGCCAACTCTTGCTATGCATTCTTCGCCACCCTCTTCGTGGTGGTGCTTGTGCTCACCAACATCATCGGCACCAAGCTGTTCGAGATCTTCCCGGATGGCGGCCCGAGCTGGCTGATGGGGGGCAAGCCGGTGACCCTGACCTCGGGCATCATCACCTACCCCCTGACCTTCCTTCTGACTGACATCGTCTCGGAGATCTGGGGTCACCGGCGCGCAGGCCGCATGGTGATTTGGGGCTTTGCGATGAGCCTGATGATGTTGGTCGTCTTGCAGGTGGCCATCGCCCTGCCTCCGTCGGATATCTGGACGCAGCCGGATCTTGGGTTTCCGACGGGAGGCTCCATGCAGAGGGCCTTCTCGGCGACCTTCGCGAATCCAGCCATCCTTCTCTTCGCGTCCATGTTGGCCTACCTCGTGGCTCAGCTGATGGACGTGCGCCTCTATCACTTCTGGTGGAAGGTGACCGGTGGGAGGCACATGTGGATCCGCAACAATGGCTCCACCATGATCAGTCAGCTGGTGGACACAGCCATCGTGAACGGGATCTTCCTGCGCTTCGGCCTGGGCCTCGGCCGTGCGGACGTGATCAGCATCATCGTGGCCGTGTACCTGTGCAAGGTCGCCCTGGCCATCGTGGACACACCCCTGATCTATGCCGGGCGCTGGGTTGTGGAGTGCGTTCTGGGGCTGGAGCACGACCCGACCCGGGACGGCGCGCCACTGGCCTGAGGGCTGGTCTCAGTTGACGGTCAGGACCTTGACCCGGAAACGGATTGGGATGCCGGCGAGGGGATGGTTGGCGTCGAGGATGACGGCCTCTGGATTGACCTCCATCACTCGGGCGTCGAGGTAGGCTTCTTCCTTGGTGTTCTCGACCTGGATGTTGTCGTCCTCCCCGTCGTCTTCGAGGGCGATGGACAAGAACTCCCCGACCTCGATTTCCAAGTCCTCCGGGAACTCGGTCCGCGGGACCGTGAAGATCATCTCGGGGTCCTTGTCGCCATAGCACTCCCCCGGATCAAAGGCGACCACGGCCTCTTCGCCCTTTCCCATACCGGTGAGAGCTTCTTCCAGCTTGGGAGGCAGATCTTCCTGGCCGTGGGTGTAGTCCATGGGTGCCGTCTCGTCGCTGGACTCAAGAACTGTCCCGTCCATGTCCTCAATGACGTAGCTGAACTCAACTTTGCTCTGATCTTGAATCTTCAATCGATTGTCCTGTTTGGGGGGTTGAGACCTTGGGTTTCGCGGTAGCGCGTGTCAGGTAGGTGTAGCCTTGGAGGCTGGATTCAAATCGCCGGAGAAACAGAGCAGACTCCTCGTCGCTCATGTGTTCCATGGCCAGGGCGTGCTCCACGTGCCGTCGTACGGTTCGGCGTAGCTCGGCCCCATGGTACTCTACGTGGGATAGTACGTCTTCAACACGCTCTCCTGCCTGAACGTGAACCAACCGGGGCCGGCCGTCAGCGTTGATCTCCACGTGTGCCACGTGCGTGTCGCCGAACAGATTGTGGATGTCCCCCAGGATCTCCTGGTAGGCGCCAAGCAGGAATATCCCCAGGTAGTAGGGCTGGCCTGCGGTGGGTGGGTGCAGCTCAAGCACGCGTTTTGGGCCTCTCGTGCCGATGAAGCGATCGACCCGGCCATCGGAGTCACAGGTCAGGTCGGCCAGGATGGCACCCTGGGTAGGCTCCTCTGCCAGCCGATGCAGGGGCAGGATCGGAAAGAGCTGATCGATGGCCCAGGAGTCGGGCAGGCTCTGGAAGATCGAAGCGTTCAGGAAGTAGGTGGCAGCGAGATCTCGTTCCAGGCTGGCCAGGGCCTCGGGGAGGACTTCCATGTGGCGCGTGGCGCGCTGCACACTCTGGCAGGTCTGGGAGAAGAGCTGCTCCGCGCGGCCCTTGTCCGTCAACGACAGGTGCCCGGTATTGAAGAGTTGCAAGGCGCGCTCGCGGAGTTCTTGAGCATCGTGGTAGTGCTCGACGGCGTTGTCTTCGGTGATCCCATCGGCAAGGTCGATGAACTCCTCAAGGAGGTCGTGGCGGCTCTCTTGCACGTCGAGCAGGGGCGCCTGGCCGCTGAGCCCCGTGGTTCCCACGACCTCCGTTACAAGCATGGAGTGGTGGGCTACCAGGGCCCGACCTGATTCGGTGAGGAGCGTGGGGGGTGAGATCTCATGCTCGCGGCAGGTCTCTGCCAGGGCCCAGACGACGTCGTTGGCGTACTCCTGTAGGGAGTAGTTCATGGACGAGTCTCCCGTGGATCCCGACCCGTCGTAGTCCACCGCCAAGCCGCCCCCGGCGTCGAACCAGGTGATGTGCGCCCCCATCGAGTTCAGGTTGGCGAGGATCTGGGTGGCCTCTCGCATCGCCTTCTTGACGGCGCGGATGTGTGTGATCTGGCTCCCGATGTGTACGTGCAGCAGCTCGAGGCAATCGAGCATGTCCGCATCCTGCAGCGTCTCGACCACCGTGACGATTTCCCGCGCGGTGAGCCCGAACTTGGATCGCACTCCTGTGGATTCGCTCCAGCGTCCACTGGAGGGAGAGGTGAGCTTGCAGCGCACGCCGATGCGCGGGCGAAGATTCAAGAGGCGGGCGCTGCGCAGGATGGTATCGAGTTCGCTGAGCTTCTCGATCACGATCACGCTGGTGATCCCGATGTGCGCCGAGAGGAGGGCCATCTCGATGTACTCGGCATCCTTGTAGCCGTTGCAGATGAGGAGCGATCCCTCACCTGCCTGGAGGGCGATGCCTGCGATGAGCTCGGGCTTGCTACCGACTTCGAGCCCCATGCCGTGCTGGCGGCCCTCTTCGAGAAGCCCCTCGACGACCCACCGCTCCTGATTGACCTTGATGGGAAAGACACAGCGGTACGCCGCGGGATAGTCGAACTCGTTGCGGGCCCGGGTGAATGCATCCGTGAGCTGCCGAACGCGAGCTCGGAGGATCCCTGGGAACCGCAGGAGAACGGGAGTGTCGATGCCCCGCCGACGGATCGTGCGCGTCAGCTCGAAGAGGTCGGTGCTTGGACCACTCGAGGAGTCCGGGTGGACCTGGAGGTTCCCGTCTTCGTGGATGGAGAAGAACCCGGCGGCCCAGGTGGGGACCTGGTAGAGGTGGGAACTGGATGCGGGGGTCCAGGGGGACATGGGGGGAGTATAGGCGGGAATCCGACCCCAGGGGCGGGGAGCGGAGGGGATCGGAGGTGGGGAGAGTCCCCCCCAAGATATTCGGGCCGGGACCTGCAACGGGAGTGCCATTGGAATCGTCAGCCCGGGTGGGTGGGGGCGGTGGTTGGGAGATCCTGAGAGTCCCCGAGGAGGGCCCAAACAACCCTGAGTAACCCAGACCACCCCCGCAGTCCCTTCACTACCCTACGCCCATGACAAAGATCCGCTTCACCAAGTCCATCTCCCGCCTGCTCGACGGCGACTACCTGCTCATCGTCGGAACCGAATCCACCCTGCGGGACGGCGCACTTCTCGACTGCCTGCCGGAGGAGCACATGCGCCTGGCGCTCGACCTGCTCACTGACCTCAAGCCCGGTGAACGCGGGGCCGCAGCGGGCACCCTCACCGGCTCCACCCCGCGCAAGCTCGCCATTGGCGTCCTTCCCGATTCAGTCTCGCGGCACAACTCACCCGCCCGAGCAGAGGCCATCCGGCGTGTGGTCTCCCTGTCTTCAACCGGCACGCGTGGGAAGGCGGGTCTCCTACTCCTCTTGGATGAGCCCGAGCATCTGCTTCCCGCCGCGAATGCCATCGCGCGTGCTCTTCCGATGTACCACGCCAACAAGCCACCGAAGCCTGAGCCCATCCTGACCATCGCAGCCATGGGCCCAGGTGAGCGCACCCTGACGGCGAATGCACAAGTCAAGGCCACGGTGGAGAGCTCCCGGGAAGCGGCGCGCCTGGTCGACTTCCCGCCCAGCGAGATGCACCCGGGCAAGATGCAGAAGGAAGCGACCCGCATACTCCGTGGCTGTGAGCGGGTAACTCGCAAGGCAATCGTCGGCAACCGCCTTCTCGATGCCGGGTTGGGTTGCCTGCACGCCGTCGGACGCACGGCACTGGAAGCGCCGCGGCTCGTCGTGCTCACGCACAAACCCAAGCGCGCCACCAAGAAACACATTGCTCTGGTGGGGAAGGGGATCACCTACGACACCGGTGGTCTGTCGTTGAAAACGGGCGGCCACATGGTCGGAATGAAGAGCGACATGGGTGGGGCAGCTGCGGTTCTCGGAGCGTTCAACGTGCTCGCGCGGAGTGGATGCCGCCACAATCTCAGCGCCGTACTTTGCCTGGCAGAAAACGCCATCGGACCCACCGCCTACAAGCCTGACGACATCCTGCGCGCCCACTCGGGCCTCAGTGTGGAGGTCAACAACACCGATGCCGAAGGGCGGCTCGTGCTTGCGGATGGTGTCAGCTACGCGGCGCGGGTGTTGGGCGCGGACACGATCCTGGATGCGGCCACCCTCACCGGGGCCCAGCTTGTGGCCACGGGCAAGCTCCACGCGGGGCTGATGTCCAATGACGGCGACCTGGAGGATCTCATGGTGGAGGCTGGCCGTGCATCCGGCGACCTGGTGCATCCCCTGCCCTTTGCGCCGGAGTTCTACAAGCCGGAGTTCAAGAGCGCGGTGGCGGACATGCGCAACTCGGTGGCCAACCGCGCCAACGCCCAGTCCAGCTGCGCAGGGCAGTTCATCTACTGGCACATAGAGGACACCGGAGCGCGCTGGGCGCACGTGGATCTGGCTGGGCCATCCATGTTGGGCAAGCGCGCCTCAGGATTCGGGGTGGCGCTGCTGTCGGAGGCGGTGAGGCGGTTTTGACCTAGGGCCGATATAGTTGGCGCATGAGCTCCCGCCGACTGACGCCGTTCACCCTGATCGCTGCGGCGCTCGTCGTCGCGGTCGGGTGGTACGTCACACGAGGGTCGGCTGCGTTCGCACCCGGCCCCGCGCCCCTACAGCAGGATCCGGCGACACCGGTCACGTCGAGCCTCGACGGAGCCCAGGATCTGGCGCAAGGCGAGGGAGCGGGCGAAATGCGCGCCGAGGTCGGCCTTGAAGTCACCGAGATCGATTCCAAGGTTGCGACGCAGGAGAGCGTGCTGCGCGGACGGGTCGTGAGCGATGTGCTCGGCTCGCCCCTCCCTGGCGCCACCGTAGTGATCAGCCGGCGAATGAACAGCGAGTTCTATATCCCCGACGTCGAGGAGCGCAACGCACGCCAGCCCGTCGTGACGGCCGTGACCGACGACGAGGGGCGCTTCGAGGTCGCTGTCCCAACTGCCGTGCCGCTCGACGTGGAGGCCAGCGCCAGCGAGTACGCCACCGCCCGGCGCGACCACCTCTTCGCAGGGGACGACGTCGAGCTGCGGCTCATGGCTGCAGCGATCCTCGAAGGCGTCCTGACGCTCGCGTCGGACGGCTCGCCGGTCGAGGGCGCTCTGGTGCTCGGCCGTGACAGCCGGCGGGTGGAGCAGTGCCGCGCTCGCACGGACATTAGCGGCCGCTTCCTCTTCAAGGACTTGCAGCCGGGCCTCTTCATCTTGCAGATCACCCCCCGAGACGCGGCTCCTCCTCCGTCAAAGACGATCGAGCTACGCGAGGGCGAGCGGACCTGGCTGGAGCTGGCCGTGGACCCCGGCGTCCGAATCCACGGCATGGTCAGTGACCCGTCTGGTGGCCCGATCGCCGGCGCTGAGATCGGCCTGGGGGCCTCCTTCAAGCGGTCCGTGTTCACAGACGCGCACGGCATGTACGAGATGTTCGGGCTCGGCGGAGCCAAGCGCCGCGACCTCGGCGATCCCCGGGTCCGTGCGGAGGGCTACGGCAGCGAGGGGAAGAGGCTCAGCGATTCTGAGCTGGCCCAGGACACCCAGCTGGACTTCGTGCTCCATCCGGCGCGGTACGCGACGGGACGGGTCATTGACACCGACGGCGCTCCGCTTGAGGGCGCCTACGTCGCCGGCGTCGGAGAGAAGAAAGTTGAAGGCGTGTTCCGCCGGGAATGGGAGTCCACGGTCACGGGGGACGACGGACGCTTCGAGCTCGCCAGTCTGCACCTCTTGATCGACCACCAGCTCCTCCTCCGGAAGGAGGGGTACGGCGCGCGGGTCTATGACTTCCCCGCCGACGAGGGAGACCGGGAGCAGATCGACTACGGTGACCTCGTGCTGCACCCGGGCGGGCGTATCGAGGGGATCTTGATGTCCCAGACCGGGGCTCCGCTCCCCGACCACCTTATCAAGCTGCGGGGCGCGAACGAGGACCTCGGTCGCTTCCGTCCAGAGGCCGAGGCCCTGGAGGGCACCTGGGTGACGACGGTGCGGCACTCTCGCACCGACACCCAAGGGCGCTTCCACTTCAGCGACCTGCCGGGGGGTGAGTTCAAGGTGACCGCGTCGGTTCGCGGCCGACCCGAGGCCAATGACGAGGCGACCGTGGAGCTGCCGGAGGGAGGGGAGGTCGAGGGCGTCGAGCTGACCCTAGATGTTGGCGACCTCATCACCGGCGTCGTCCTCACTCCCGACGGCTTGCCCGCCGTCGGGGTCTTCGTCCAGGTGGCCGGGGGGGAGGACCAGCCCCGGATCCGCACGTCATCTGGCGCGGGCGGGCGCTTCGAGCTGCTCGGTGTGACCGAGGACATGGGCGTGGTCGATCTGTTCACCATCATGGCGTCCTACAACTGGGGTAACCCGGACGCTCACCTCGGGGCCAGCCGGACGGTCAGCGCGCACGCTGGCGACAGCGACCTCGTGCTGGAACTGCGCGAGCTCGTGCTCATGACCGGGAGGCTCGAGGACGCGGAGGGGCAGCCGGTCGAGGATGTGCAGGTCCTGGCCTACCTCAACGGCTCGGCGCAAGTGCCGCGAGACGCGTTAGCGAGGGCCACGAGTGACGAGGGTGGAGCCTTCCGCCTGGACCTCCCGGAGGAGTGCCTGGTCGACCTGGTGACAGGCACCTACATCCCCAAGTTCGACGACACCATCGAGGCCTCCGAACAGGCGCCGCCGGAACCCGCGGTGCTCAAGTTAGTCGCGAGCGACGCGCAGGGCGTGGTGCTCCGGTTCGCCGAGTGACGCGCCCAAGGACGACCCGAGCGCGACTTCATGCACAGGCCTAGGGGGTTACCCCCGCGCGGGCCCTTGCCTCCATCGCGACCAGCAGCCTCTCCGGATCACGCTCCGCCATCCAGTTCTTGCGATCGGGGGCGTCGGAGATCAGCCGGCCCGCGGTCCAGACCTTCAGTAGTTGCTTGAGGCGTGCAGCGCGTTTACGGGGACCGGCACCGGCGCTCTCCAGGGCGAGAGAATACTCGTGCAGGAACTCCGCTGCTGCCTGGGCGCTGACCTCCTGGCCTGAGAAGATCCATGGGTCAGCCAGAGCGGCGTGGCCCACCATGACGTACGCACAGCCAGTGATTGAGCGCATGCGCTCCAGATCCGCGTGACCCTGCACCCCGCCGTTGCCACAGACTGGGATCTCCACGGCCTCCACTGCCCGGGTGATGCGCGACCAGTCCACTTCGGGAGTGTAGTGCTCGCTGCGCGTGCGGCAGTGCACTGTCAGTAGGGACGCACCGCCGGCTTCGGCCGCTTGCGCCAACTCCTCGACGCTCTCCGCGTCATCAAAGCCCGCCCGGATTTTGGCGGTCACGGGCAGGCTCGCGCCACAAGCCTCCACACAGGCGCGCACGATCGACTCCAGGCGCTTGGGTTCTCTGAGCAGCGCCGAGCCCGCGCAACCCTTGAGGGCACCCTTGGTGGGACAGCCGAAGTTCAGGTCCAGGAATGCGGCCTCGGTCTGTAGGACCGACTCGGCCGTTGCTGCAAGCGCGGACTCGTGGCTGCCCATGAGCTGGACTCCCACCGGGATGGAGCTGTCGCTCGGTCCCAGATGTCTACGGACCTGGCTGGGCCGATAGGGGTGATCCACCACCCGCAGGAATTCGGTGCACGCGCCCCCCAGGTCCTCGGGTCGGTGCCGCGCGAGGAGCACGGCCCGAAAGCAGGGATCTGTCACCCCCTCCATGGGGGCCAGGAGCCAAGGTGCCGTAAAAGGCAGCCGGGGCACTCTAGTCCTTGTTCTTGATGTCGGCGCTATCGGGGCTGTGACCCATCAGGTGCTCCACGAAGTAGTCCCACTTGCGCTGGGTGAAGTAGCTGGAGGCTTCTCCGTAGCCGTGACGCTTGCCGGGGAAGATGAGCATGTCAAAGCGCTTGTTCTCGCGGATCAAGGCGTCAACGAGGCGCATCGTTCCAGCCGGGTGCACGTTGTTGTCCATGTCACCGTGGACGAGCAGGAGATGGCCCTTGAGGTTGGCGGCGAGTTCGGCATTTGAAGGCACCTGGATCTGGAAGCGAGTCTCGGCTTCCTCTTCCTCGGTTTCTTCGCCGTCCTTTTTCTCGCCATCATCATCGCCCTTCTCGCCATCCTTCTCGCCGTCCTTCTTCTGGCCATCGCCCTCGACTTTCTTGTCGTCCTTCTTCTCCTTGTCGTCATCCTCGTCATCACGGGCTTCGACCTCTCCTTGTCCGCGGCCGCCGCTTCGGGAGCGTTGCTGCTCCTTCTTCTCTACTTCAACCTCTCGCAGGCCGTGGTAGCGTTCCGCCCAGTAGTAGCCGTACACGTTGTTGTCGTGGTTTCCTGAGGAGGACACGCCGACCTTGAAGAAGTCGTTGTAGGGCTCCTGCATCAGCGCGGCCGCCGTCATGAACCCACCGCCGGAGTGGCCGTAGATGCCGATGCGGTTGATGTCCACATAAGGACGCTGTTCGGCCAGCTGCTCGATGCCCGCCTTCTTGTCTGCCAACCCGTAGTCGCGCAGATTGAAGTAGCCGTAGCTGTGGTAGGCCTTGGAGCGACCCGGGGTCCCACCCCGGTGACCCAACTGCACCACCAGGAACCCCAACTGCGCCAGCTGTTGGCGGCCATGGGAGGTGGAGAAGGAGTGGCTCACACCCTCCATCTGGGGGCCCGGATAGACCTCGGCGATGACGGCGTACTTCTTCTTGGGGTCAAAGTCGAAAGGCTTCCAGAGGTTGCCGTACAGATCCGTGATCCCGTCGGCGGCCTTGAAGGTGAACGTCTCAGGCATGACCCAACCCGCGGCGTAGAGTCGTGACAGATCCGACTCCTCCAGGTGCATGACCTCGTTACCTTCCGCATCGCAGACCCGAGAGATGGGGGCCATGTCCACGCGGGAGCAGTTGTCCACCAGGAACTTGCGTGTGGGCGATAGGTTCGAGCGGTGGGTCGCATTACCCGGGTCGAGGAGCGTGAGCCCTGAGCCATCCAGGAACACCCGGTAAAGGTGGTCGTAGTAGAGGTTCTCGCCGTCCTCGCGTGCATTGCCTCTGAAATAGAGCAGGCCCTTGTCCTCGTCGACCTCGACGATGCGGCTGGCGCGGAAGGGGCCGCTGGTGATGGCGTTCTTGAACTCGCCGTCCCGGCTATAGAGGTAGAAGTGGCCCCAGCCGCTGCGCTCACTCCACCAGATCAACTCGTCGCGCTCCTTTAGGTATCGGACGCTCTGCGTGCTGATGTTGGCGCGCTGGAAGCCCTCATCGATCAGGGTTGTGCATTCGGACGTGCGCGTATCAAGCGAGCAGAATTCGACGTTGCGCACGAGGCGGTCCCGGCGGAGGAAGCGCAGGGTGTCACCTGTGCCGGTGAAATCAAGTTCCTCCTCCTCTTCGGCCTCGGCACCCTCTTTCTTTTCGTCATCATCTTTGTCGCGTGTCACTGTCTTGCCCCAGTGCACGTTGCTATAGCCCTCGTCCTTCCATACGGGGTCCACGCGGAAGAGTGTCTTGCGCGTGCGGTCAAACACGTACAACTCGCTGCGCCTGATGTTCTCCTCGCCCGGCAGGGGATAGGAATACGACTCGAGGGTGGGGCGTGGGGTGGAGAGGGAGTTGACGAGGAACAACTCTTCGACGTCACGTGAATCCCTGCGGGTGGCGTAGAAGGCAGTGGAGTCCTGGGACCAGGTCACGGATGGGCGTGATTTCTTGGGCTCTTCGGGTTTCTCGTCTTCCTCCTCGGTGCCCTCGGAATCTCCGTCCTTCTTGTCGTCGTCTTTCTTGTCGCCATCTTTCTTGTCGTCATCCTTCTTGTCGTCATCTCCGGGCAGGAAGTCCTCGAACTCTCCCGTCTGGAGGATGTCGAGGTAAGCCTCTTGACCCACATCCAGCTGGCCTTGGGGCCCCCTATAACGGCTGCTCGAGAACTCGTAGTCCTCCTCCCCGTTTTCAGTCAGTTGTAGGGCCTGGCTCTCATCCACGTCGTCCGCCCAGGCCTCACGCTCGTCGACCTTCTTCTCGGGCTCTTTCTTCTTGTCTTTGTCGCCGTCCTTATCCTCTTCCTCCTTGTCCTTGTCCTTGTCCTTGTCGCCGTCCTTATCCTCTTCCTCCTTGTCCTTGCCGTCGTCCTTGGACTTCTCGTCATCGTCACCGCCGTCTTTCTTGGAGTCCCCGTCCTCTTTCTTGTCGACCTTCTCCTTGCCTTCGTCCTTGACGACATCGCCCTTCTTCTCAGTGCCTTCGTCGGTGATCTCGGAGATCTTCTCCTCCTGCTTCTTTCCGTCTTTCGTCTCCCCATCCTTGTCTGACTCCTCACCCTTGTCTTCCTTCCCGGTCGTGGTCTTGTCCGCCTCGGCCTTCGCCGCCTCGGCCTTGGCTTTCTCGCGCTTCTCCTTCTTCATACGCGCATCGATAGCCTTGACCTCTGCCTGGACTTCCTCGCTGGCCTCCACGTAGTAGAGGTTGTGCTCCTTCATGAAGACGTAAGCCGTGCGATCGGGTGAGAAGCCTCGGTGGGCTCGGGGGTCCACAGGTTTCTTCTCGTCACCATCTTCCGAGGAATTCGATCGCCCCCGGTAAGAGCGTCGGCGGGACTCGGAGGAGCTCGCTCCATCATTGTCAGTGTCGGATTTGGTCTCTCGCGCAGTCACCTTTCCCGTGGCCAACTCAATCGTGAAGCCCTTCTTCTCTACGGTCACCGTGAGCTCTGTGCCCTCGTCATTGATCTTTGCCCGTCCCAAGGACAGTTGACTGGATTCGAGGGGCTGCTTGACCGCCAGGGAGAGGGCCGATGCCACCGCCTCGTGATCAAAGAGGTGCGTGCGGGTGCCCGCTCCGGGGTCCACCAGGTAGTAGCGCGTTCCTGCACTGGTCTTGTAGCTATACCAGAAGCGGTCGGTCTCACCGATCCAGTTGGGGGAGACCGAAGAGCTGTAGGTGCGTTGGCGCAGGTAGGCCGAGTCGAACTTGCTGGCCTGCTCGTAGTTCGGGTTGACTACCCGATCTTGGGCCAGCCCAGGGGTGCAGAACACGGAGCTGACGACAACCAGGACACTCAGGCGTAGGGAGAGCTTCATTGGGGACCTTGATTCGGTGGCAAAGGAACACTTCCCAGCATATCCCCTGCCCGGAAAACGGGGGGGCGGTGTCAGTGTCTAGCAGTCCCAATTCAGATCACGGCCCAGGAACGCCTCCAGGCGTTCATTGTGAGGCCTGAAGTGCTCCACAAGGCTCGCACGTACTTCCGGTGCCATGGGGTCGATCTTGACTCCTTCGTGGGTGCGTTTGGGTACGTGCACTTCGATGGGTGGAAGATCCAAGAAGTCGGGCAGCGCCCGGAAGGGGGCGCTGGGTAGGCGTGAGGCCAACCTCAAGAGCAGCTTGTGGCGGCGACCGCGTAGCTGCTTTCGGTGGCGGATCAGCTCCTGCGGATCGGGGCTCCAGGTGGGGTGAGAGGAGGTCACGGCAGGGTCTCCAATGATTCAGCGAGCGTAGCCGATTCCTTGCAGGTTGACCTTGTCCTCTTCGGACAGACCCTGGTCCTCACCGACGACCCCCGGTCCGAATTCGCGTTCAAATTCGCTGAGCAGCAGATTGGCCATAAGAGTCACCTTCTCCGGCAT
>PVBE011523979.1_pt1 | contig 23870 bp, 24 predicted proteins | sample 1631181 | NCBI WGS metagenome assembly PVBE01 (sample SAMN08397723, study PRJNA350692) | Marine metagenome, whole genome shotgun sequencing project. | isolation source: water | place: Pacific Ocean | collected 2012-04 | reverse complement strand
TTTTGTCAATGCTTTCCGTGGCGAGCAGGCTTACTTGGCGTTTGGGCAGGCTGCCGGCGTGGGCGTCACCGTCCAGACCGTGTTCCTCTTGGAAAATGCCCACGGCGATAGCTTCCTTCTTGATACCTTTTTTCTTGCTCTGGCAGACCGCGATTACCGAAGCCATCTCAGGCATACTCCTTTTCTTTTTTCCTACATAACTTCTTTTCGGACAGGATCTATCGTACCGCCGCCCAGTACGGTGTCACCATTATAAAAGACAACGGCCTGTCCCGGTGTGATGGCCATTTGCGGTTCGGTAAACTTTACATAAACACTGTATTCCCCCAGTGGGGATACGATGGCCTCGGCCTCCTGGTGCCGGTATCTTATCCTGGCTTTTACCGTGGTGGGTTTGGTCAGTCGTAAGATGGCTAGCCAGTTCAAGTTGGCGGCGGTAAACTCGCTGCCGAAAACCTTTTCCTTGGGGCCCACCACGATGGCGTTTTCTGCCGGCTCGATGGCGATGACGTATAGTGGCTCCCGGGCAGATATGCCCAGTCGCCGGCGCTGGCCGGTGGTATAAGACAGGATTCCCTGGTGGCGGCCTAGAGTATTTCCCGCCTCGTCCAGTATCAGACCCGGTCGGGCGGCCTGAGGTACAAAGGCTTTCAGGAAACCGGGATAGTCGCTGTTCGGAATAAAGCAGATTTCCTGGCTTTCCGATTTGGTGGCGACCGGAAGTGTCATTTCTCTGGCTATTTCCCTCACCTTCTTCTTGGTAAAGTCCCCCAGGGGGAATAGCGTGTGGCTTAACTGCTCTTGGGTTACCGGGTAGAGGAAATAAGACTGGTCTTTGTCCCGGTCCACTCCTTTCTTGAGAAGATATGTCCCGGTAGCTTTGTCTTTTTCTATTCTAGCATAATGTCCGGTGGCGATAAAATCGGTACCTAGCCCTCGGGCCTTGTCCCGTAGGGCGTTGAATTTAATATGCTGGTTGCAGCGGATGCATGGGTTCGGTGTCCGGCCCCGGCGGTACTCTTGGCAGAAATCGGCGATGACCTTTCGGGCAAAGATGTCCCGGAAATCCATGACATAGTGTGGGATACCCAGTTGGTAGGCTACTTTTCGAGCATCCGCGGCGGCGTCAATACCACAGCAGCCGCCAAATCTGTTTTCGCCGGGCAGCTTATCCGAAGGCCAGATTTGCATGGTGACTCCGATTACTTGGTAACCGGCTTCTTTCAGTAGAGCGGCGGTTACAGATGAGTCCACGCCACCGCTCATGGCGACGACTATTTTGTTCACTGTTTCTCTCTTATATTAACGAAAAAACGTAACCCAAGATTAAAGCGGTCAGGCTGATGGTCGCTAGGTAAACCAGCAGTACCCTTGCGCCGAATTCTTTCCTCAGCACCAGGATAGCCCCCCAGCTGGTGACCGGACCTACCATTAACATTACCATCCCGGCGCCGATATTCATCCCCTGCGAGATGAAAGCATGGACCAAGGGCACGCTAGCCGTGGCGCAGATGTACATCATAATGCCGAAAATGAGGCTGAAGATATATCCCAACCCTTCACCCAGGTAGCCCCCGACGAATTTCCCTACCGGAGTAACCGTGGCTACCAGAGCCGCTAAGGCCAGTCCTAGAAGTATCTCCGGCCCGATTTCTCTAACCATATCCACAAAGGCGTACTTGAAGACGTGCCTTATTCGGTGGGTATAATTTCGGCGTCGTGTCCCTGAGAATTCCGCCGCGTTGCTTTCGAATTCCTGCCGGCAGTGAGTACAGCAAAAATAATAGACCTCTCCATTGTATTTAATTTTGGGAGCCTTATCGGTTTCTACCTGCATCCCGCAGACTGGGTCGGTGGCTAGTCCTCTTTGTGTCGCTAAGGTTTTCGGTTTGGCTCTTATCAGGTTGCCTGCTAGACCGGCGATTAAGCCCATGGTAATCACGGCGAAGAAGATGAAGACGGTGAATTTTATGCCGAGTAGGGCGTAGCTGACCAGGAGAGCAGGGATAGAGGTCGCTGGCGTGGCTACCAGAAAAGCCAGCACCGGGCCTAACCTGGCCCCTTTCTGGTGAAGACTAACGGCTACCGGTAGAGAGCCGATACAGCAGATAGGGAGAGCTGTTCCGACCAGAGAAGAGTAAATGAGCGGCTTTATTCCTTTCCCCCCTAGGTGTTTCTCTACCCAGCCGGTAGGAATAAATTCGTTGATGACGCCGCTCAGGAAAAACCCTAATGCCAGGAAGGGCAGTACATCAACCAGATAATCCTTGAATATGATGAAAAATTGAATCAGCACTATTTCTCCTGTTAAAAATTACCCGATACGGAAAATTGAGTTAGATGATTTACCGGTAGCCGAGCGGGATTAGCCTGGTCTTGGCCGGTAGCGCTGCGCGATATCTGCGGCTATCCCAGCGACCTCAACCGCGTCACTGCCCAGGGCAACGAACAGCGGCTCTTTTCCCCAGCCTTCTCCTTCGTAAAATAGCCGGGGTATACCGTTATATTTTGTCACCAGTTGTTTTATCTTCCAGGGCATCGAGCTTCGATCCGGCCCGGACACCTCTTCCGGCTCCTCGGTCCGGTCAATCCCGCCGAAAGTAATGCCTTTTTCGGCGCCGTATTTTTGTACTATCTCAATTATGGCGGTGTTACATTTGAAGTTTATGCCGGCGTTGAGCGTGTTATCATATCGGCGTACTTCGATGATGAGTCGAGCCATGTGGTCTGAGGCTCCCCACTGGGGTAAGCCGGAGGCGTGGGGATAGCCCCGCACCGCGGTTATTCGACCATCCACGGCGGCTACCTTATCGGGTGTCTTGGCTCCCGGCAGGGTACAGGATAGGTTGACCCTTACCTCGGGGATGAGGGCGGTAAACTCGGGGCAGTCTTGCAGTAGGTTGATGGCGCGCACTAGGTTGCCTAGTATTATTTTCCGCCTGTTGGGTATCATTCAATTCTTATTCCTCCAGAGTATTGAAGTCAGACACGCACGAAAGGTGAGGTCAGGGGTTTTTTAAAAGCGGTGACATGGCTCTGAGTCGGGCGACGATGCGGGGCAGTACCTCTAGGACTCGGTCTATCTCTTCTTCCGTGGTCCACTTACCTAGGCTGAATCTAAGGGAGGCGTGCGCCTCTTCGTGGGGAACCCCTATGCCCAGCAGGACGTGGGATGCCTCTAGGCTCCCTGAGCTGCAGGCGGAGCCGGTAGAAGCGCAAATGCCTTCCAGATCAAGGCTCAGGCACATAGACTCGCCTTCAGCAAAAGAAATGCTGATATTGACGTTGTTGGGTAGCCTTTGCCGAGGGTGCCCGTTTAACCGGGTATGGTCAATCTGCCATGGTAGGCCGTTGATGAGCTTGTCGCGGAGGAAAGTTAGTCGCTCGGCTTCCTCGCTTAACTCTTTTTGGGCTATTTCCGCCGCTCGGCCAAAACCAACGATGTTAGGGACGTTCTCCGTGCTGGCCCGTCGCCCTCGTTCCTGCGCACCGCCGTGCATGAAAGTGGTCAGCTTGGTGCCTTTTCTGATGTATAGGGCGCCGACTCCTTTGGGGCCGTAAATTTTGTGAGCGGATATGGAAAGCAGGTCCACGCCGAGCTCGGCCACGTTTATCGGAAGGTGCCCCGCGGTCTGTACGGCGTCGGTATGAAAATAGACACCGGCTTCCCGGGTAATCTTGCCTATTTCGGCTATCGGCTCTATAGTACCTATCTCGTTATTGGCGTGCATCACCGAGACCAGAATGGTCTTGGCGGTAATCGCCCGGCGGACATCTTCCGGGTTCACCAGGCCATGTTCGTCTACCGGAAGATAAGTTACCTTGAAGCCCCTCTTTTCCAAAAAATGGCACGTCTCCAGTACGGCGTGGTGCTCGATGGGGGTGGTGATGATGTGGTTCCCTTTGTTCTCGCTGGCGTAGGCGGTGCCTTTTAAGGCGAAGTTATCTGCCTCGGTCCCGCTGCCGGTGAAGACGATTTCCTCATCTTGGGCGCCGATGAGGCGGGCGACTCTGGTTCTGGCTTCTTCCATGGCTCCCCGGGCTTCCTGCCCGTAAGCATGGATGGCGGAAGGATTGCCATAGGCTTCGCTGAAATAGGGCAGCATGGCAGCGACCACGTCGAGGTGTGTCGGCGTGGTCGCTGCATAGTCAAGATATATTCTTTTCATGCTAGTTCTCCGTAAAGTTTCCGTCTGCCGGGTCAACCCTAGCCCCCCGGCTGGTTATCCAGGTAATACCTTGTTCGATGTCGTTCTCATTACCTTCCAGCTCTACTATGGCCCAGCCTTTATCCTCGGAGATATCGGCCCGGCGGATGTTGGTGATGATGTTAAATTGCTGACTCATGGTATAAATAACCGGCTCTTGCACCATCTCTTGGGAAAAGGTGAATATTACGCATCGCTTGACCACGATAGCTTCCTCCCGACCTTAAAGTGCGCTCTGTTTTTCCTCTGGTCTGCCTGATTCAATGAGGGAGGCGATAATACCGCTTGCGTTCTCCAGTATCTTCAGGTGTTCTTCTAATTTTTCCTGCTTTTTTGTAGCCGGTAGTCATTTAAAATAAACAACCAGTGGTTTTACTTTTTAACTTCCCCCCACTCGAACTACCGAGTCCAGATTCCAAGGGTTGTCTTTCCCCGAAAGACTCTCATCCGGACAGCTCCCCTAGTCGTTATTCGATTTGTCATATTCTAACAATGGCAGGCGGCGATGTCAATTGTCACTGGTGAGGATTTGTGATCAAGGGTCACCAAATATTTATATCTACCATGTCTTTTGAAAGCAGGTTCCACATCATGTAGAATGTTTGAGATGGAGACCGAGTTTCGCCGCCTGCCCGGTGTCGATAAAATTCTGGCTAGTGAGCGCTTGACCCGCCTTGCCGAAGTTTATCCTCATTATCTGTTGGTGGACTTGGCCCGGAAACAATTGGAATGCGAACGTCGGTCTGTTGCCGGCGGCCGGGTCGCTTCTGCGTTTGATAAGATAGTGGCCGTCATCGTCAATCGGGTACGGGCGCTGGAAAGTCCTGGTCTGCGTCCGGTAGTAAATGCTACGGGAGTTATCCTGCACACTAATCTGGGACGCGCTCCGCTCAGCGGAGAGGCGGTGGCGGCGATGGAAGCCGTGGCTAGGGGCTATTCCAGTCTGGAGTTTGACTTGGATAGCGGCACGCGCGGTTCTCGTCAAGTCCATATAGAGTCGCTCCTGTGCCAGTTGACCGGGGCCGAGGCGGCCTTGGTGGTGAATAATAATGCCTCGGCGGTGCTGCTTGGCCTTACCGCCTTGGCCCGGCGAAAAGAGGTAATTGTCTCCCGGGGACAGGCGGTGGAGATTGGGGGTGGCTTCCGTATCCCCGACGTGATGCGGCAAGGTGGGGTCAAGCTGGTGGAGGTGGGGACCACTAACTGTACCTATATTAATGACTTTGAGCAGGCGATAAGTCCGCGGACCGCCGCGCTGCTGCGGGTGCACTCCAGTAACTTCCGGCTGATGGGATTTACCAATGAGGTTAGTCTTGAAGACCTGGTGGCTCTGACGGAGCGGAGCGACCTTCTGGTGCTGGATGATCTGGGTAGTGGCTGTTTTCTGGACACGACTCAGTTCGGTCTGGCTCCGGAGCCGATGGTTCAACAGAGTGTGGCTTATGGCGCCGGGCTTATCTGCTTTTCCGGCGATAAGCTGGTGGGCGGCCCTCAGGCCGGGATTATTGTGGGTAAGAAGCAGTTTATTGATAGGTTAAAGAAGCATCCTCTGGCGAGGGCCGTGCGAATTGACAAGATAAGGCTGGCTGGTCTGGCAGCAACTCTGGTTCACTACCTGAAAGATGAAGCAACGATGAAAGTACCGGTATGGCGTATGATTTCGGCACCCCTGGAGGAAATTGCACGGCGGGCGGAACAGTGGGCTTTGGCCCTTGGGGGTAAAACTAAAGTGATCGAGGGAGAGACAATGATCGGGGGCGGCAGCCTCCCTGGAGGCACCCTGCCTACGAGACTGCTGGCGTTGGGTTACCAACGGGGCCGGCATACCGCTCAGGCGCTGGGTCGGAAGCTGCGTTCTCATGAGGTACCGTTTATCGGGCGGATTAGCGAGGATGTCCTGCTGCTCGACCCGCGCTCGGTGCTTCCTGAAGAAGATGAGGTTGTAATTCAGGCACTCCGAGATTTGGCGGCCGTGGTAAAGTAGATGGAGGGAAGAAATAACCATGTTTGTGCTGGGTACTGCCGGCCACATTGACCACGGTAAGTCGGTCCTGGTGCAGGCCCTGACCGGAATCAATCCTGACCGTCTGCGCGAGGAAAAAGAGCGCGGCATGACTATTGACCTTGGTTTCGCTTGGCTGAAGCTGCCCAGCGGTCGGGAGGTAGGTATCGTTGATGTTCCCGGCCACGAGCGATTCGTCCGGAACATGCTGGCCGGGGTGGGTAGTATTGACATGGCCCTGCTGATTGTCGCCGCCAATGAAGGAGTGATGCCCCAGACTAGAGAACACCTGGCTATTCTGGATCTGCTGGAAATACCGAGGGGATTGGTGGTTATCACCAAGAAGGATCTGGTGGATGAGGAACTGTTGGCGCTGGTCCGGATGGAAATAGAGGAGCTAATCAGTACCACCGCCATCTCCGAGGTGCCAATTATGGCCGTTTCGGCGTTAACGGGCGCAGGTCTGCCGGAGTTGGTTTTGGCGATAGATGAGCTTCTGGGCGCTACTGAGCCGAGGCGGGATTTAAGTCGACCCCGACTGCCGATAGACCGTGTTTTCACTATGGTCGGCTCCGGTACCGTAGTAACCGGAACGCTGGTGGACGGTTCCCTCTTGGTGGGGCAGGAGGTAGAGGTCATCCCCGCTGGCTTAAAGTCGCGCCTGCGAGGGTTGCAGACGCATAAGGTCCGTCTTGATGTGGCTAGTCCTGGGAGTCGGGTGGCTGTCAACTTGGTCGGTATTAATACCACCCAGCTGCAGCGCGGCGATGTGCTCACCAATTCGGATTGGTTGAAAGCTACCACCATGCTCACGGTTAAACTTCGCCTGCTGCCTTATCTACGCCATCCTCTAAGGCATAGCGTCACGGTCAGCTTTCATACCGGGTCGGCGGAAACAATGGCTAAAGTAAGACTGCTGGAGGGAGACGAACTCAAACCGGGGAGGTCTACCTGGGTACAGCTATTGCTGGATCGGCCGGTGGCGGCGTGCGGCGGTGACCATTTTATTATACGTTCGCCGGTGGAAACTCTAGGTGGGGGGAAAATTGTGGAGACACGTACCCGGCGGCTCCGCCGTTTTCGTCCGGAGATTATCGAGAATTTAAAGGCCAGAGAAGCCGGCTCGCCTGAAGAGATTGTTCTGGCCCTGCTGGTGACAAAACGGACTCTGGAGCTATCGGCTCTATTGTCTCAAATCAATTTGCCCGCCGGCGAAACCCGAGCAGTGATAGCGTCTCTCGTCGAGCAGGGAAAGTTAGTCCAGCTGAGGCAGGGAGAACAGAGTCTGCTGGTGACACTATTCGACTGGGAGCGCCTGGCGGAAAAAGCAAGAGAGATACTCCGGGAGTACCATCGGAAATTTCCCACCCGCCTCGGTATGCCCGAAGTGGAGTTGGGGAGCCGGTTGAACATGGGGGTATACGCATCCGCCGCCCTGCGCCGACTTTCTGACACAGGTACGATCATTGAAGAAGGTACGGCGGCCCGCCTGCCTGCCCATAAGATCCAGCTCACCTCGGTCCAGCAGGCGAAAGTGGTTACTTTCTTGGGCTCTCTGGCTCGGAACCCTTACGCGCCTCCCGGTGACCTTAACCTTGGATCTGATTTGCTTAATTTGCTCATCGAGCAGCACCGGGTGGTAAAAGTGGGCGATGGCGTGGTCTTTACCGCGGCTGCCTATGACCAGATGGTGAAGAAAGTTACCGCGTATATCAGAGCCCATGGTAAAGTGACCTTGGCGGAAGTGAGAGACCTTTTTCAGACTAGTCGTAAGTATACCCAGGCACTTTTAGAGCACATGGATGGGGAAAAGGTAACCCGCCGCGTTGGTGATGAGCGGGTGCTTTATTAGGCTTACCCTACAGTCCTCATATTAGTAGAAGGGCTTTTGCCTCTATTCTCAGTTGAAGAGGAGGTTGGCTCTCTCCATATCATAAGGTTGGGCAGATAGGACTCTACAAGCATGATGGAACAGTATACTAGGTTAGTTTGTTTTGAGGGTAGCTTGAATTTATACTCTGATATAGTTAGTTGAGCGATATTTGGAACAATTGGTAGTGTAAAGTACAGAGCTACTTCAATAACTATGTGGAACTTACCGTCAATTACATCTTTTGAATTATCCAATTTGTAATATAATGTAACTACTCAGTCGGGGGAGGTATTTGCCATGTGGGAATGGTTTACGGCTAATAGTTTGTGGATTCTTATGGTTGCAGGTTCTACCATAATTCTTCTCCTTTTTGGCGGTGAACGAGTTCGGGGTAAATTAGAAAAAGCATTTCCAGAAGAACGGAGGGAGAGATTAAATAAAAGTATCACCGTTGTTTTATGGACTGTTGAAGGAGTCGCCTTGGTGGTGGTAGGTACCGCGTTTACCGCAATCACATTATCTCGCGAGGGTGTCCATGCCGCGGTAACTACGGAAACGTTACAGAAGTGGTTTCTGGATCACGGTATTAGTATTCTCATCATTTTAGCCTTGGGAATTGTGTTGTGGCTGGCTTTGAAAAAGTTTCTACCGATTTTTTTGAATCAATTAATGGCCAAACCTCAGCGTGGGGAAAGTCGGGAAGGAATGAAAAGGAGGATGGAGACCCTTTTCGCGGTTTTTATGGGTATGGGAAAGGTGCTGATCGTTCTACTGGTCATCTTTATGATTCTGACTGAGCTTAATATAAATATCGGTCCCATTTTGGCAAGTCTTGGTATCATTGGTATCGCCGTCGGCTTTGGGGCTCAGTACTTGATAAGAGACCTTATTGCTGGTGTCTTTATACTCTTGGAAAACCAGTATCGGGTTGGGGATGTCGCCAAGGTAGCCGATACCTGGGGTCTGGTGGAAGAAGTTAACCTGAGGAAGACAGTGCTTCGTGACCTGGATGGGGCTGTTCACCATGTACCAAATGGTGAGATCAGGGTGGCCAGTAACTACACCAAGCGCTTTGCCAGAGTTAACTTTAATGTCCCTGTAGGCTATGGTACAGACCTTGACCACGCTATAAGAGTGATAAATCGTGTGGGACAAGAGCTGGGTGATGATGAGGAATGGGGTCGATTGATTAAGACTGTACCTCAGGTGCTGAGAGTTGATAATTTTGGCGATTCTGGTATAGACATTAAAATCTTGGGCGACGTCAAGCCTTTAGAACAATGGAAGGTGACGGGAGAATTACGATATCGCCTTAAGAAAGCATTTGATGCCGAGGGTATAGAGATACCATGGCCTCACACTAAAGTCTACTTTGGTAATTCACCGTGGGACTCCGCGCCGCCGGGCGGGCATTAGCGCTGGCTATCGGTTGGCGGTTCTTTACCTACCGCACTACACTGGCGGGAGCGCATGGGAGTCGAACCCACCGAAGACACTTCTCATGCCCCCCAACGGATTTGAAGTCCGCGAAGCCCACCGGGACTCATCCGCTCCCGGAACTGGTTAAGTATTTGTCACTAATACAAAGATTACAATAATCGGGTTTGTTTGACAACCTGCTCCACTCCCTTTATACATGGTTATATGGTGACCTCACTCCGGTTTAATACCGTGGGGCGTCTAATAGGGATGGGGTTTCAAAATGAAAACTTATTAGCGATACCCAAGGCTCATCATAGGCTATGGTTCTAGGGTAACCTCAACCGGTTCCTTTTTATAGACGAGTTTTGCCAGCCATATGCTCACCTCGTAAAGGATAATCAACGGGATGGCTACCAGACTCTGGTTTATCGGGTCAAAGGTGGGTGTGATTATCGCCGCCAGAATGAAAGCGACGATAATCGCCGTCCGGCGTCGGTCAGAGAGCCACTTGGGCTTGAGGATGCCCAACCGAGCTAGGAAAGTGGTGATTACCGGCATTTCAAAGACGAAGCCGATGGCCAGTAATAACCGAGTGATAACCGCGAGGTAGTTCCCGACCCTTATTTCCGGGGTGGCAATGTCCGCGCCGAAGCTCATTAAAAACTTGGTGGCCGGCGGCACCAGGATAAAGTAGCCGAAAATAATACCGCCCAGGAACATGAAAGCTACCCAAGGGAGTATCAGGTACACGTACTTTTTTTCCCGGGGAGTGAGCGCCGGGGAGACGAACATGATACTGTGGTAGACGAGGTAGGGCATGGCCAGCGTAACGCCGGCGGCGAGGCACACTTTCATGATGGTGCCGAGCATCTCGGTCATCTCAATGTAGATGAGGTTGATGTCTTTGGCGGGTAGCTTCAGAAGGTAGAATATCCAGTCGTAAAAGATGAAGGCAATAATGGAAGTGATAATAATGGCAATGACGCACTTGATTAAACGTGTGCGCAGCTCTAGGAGGTGACTGAGGACGGTAAACTTTTTATCATCACTCATTTTGTTGCGATTAATGGTTGTTTTCTCGCTACATCGTCAGGCTGCTTGCCCCAGTGTCACTGCGGACTTCTATTCTTTCTCTGGCTTTGCTTTGTTTTTCTTGCCTGTTTGGGGCAGATGGGGCTTTTCTTTGTCGTCCGTTTCTTGGATGTCCAGTTCTCTGGTGACCTGCGAGGTAAGGTTATAGCTAGTTTTTTTCAGGGTACGCGTCATTTTTCCCAGAGTCCGGGCAATCTCCGGCAATCTTTTTGGCCCCCATATCATCAGGGCAATAACTAGGATTAGTAATATTTCACTGATGCCGATACCGAAAAAATCCACTGTCTATCTCTTCTTAATGCCTAACGGCCGGTTGTTTGCTGAAAGGCGGGAATAGTCCGCCTTTCGAGGCTGGTAACCCGGAGTTATCGGTTGCGGATAAAGTTTAGCTCTTGGTAGATTTCTTACGAGTAGTTTTTATAGGTGATGGTTTCTCCTCCTCATCTTCCCCGCGCTGTCCCTTTTTGAATGCCCGAATACCCTTGCCGATAGCGCCGCCGACCTGCGGTAGCTTACCGACGCCAAAGACGATGAGGATAATCACCACGATGAGGCCTATCTCCCATGGTCCCATACGAAACGGCAACATGTCTTCCTCCTACCTGTATATTATCTGATAATAATTAGCGGCTCGGGAATGATACCCGTTCCTCTCCGGAGAAGACGGATAGGCGACTGCCCCGGGCGTAGCCGATGGCGGTAATTCCCAGCTCATTACCGAGCGTGATAGCGCGCTCGGTGGGGGAGCCTCGGGAAACGACAATCGGGGTCTGTATTCTGGCGGCTTTGAGCAGCATTTCCGAGGAGATACGTCCCGTGGTTAGCAGGATGCTGTCCCGGGTCGGCTGCCCCCTCATCAGGCATTCGCCTATAATCTTATCCAGGGTATTGTGCCGCCCGATATCCTCGGCCGTCACTAGTATCTGCTGTCGGTCACATAGCGCGGAGGAGTGGATACCACCACCCAGCTGAAACAGGCTCTGCTGCTGGTATAGCTGTCGCATCAGTGACAGCACTTCTTCTGGGGTCACTACTAAGCCCGAGTTCACTTTTTGTGTTGAGGTTCTTAGGTTGGTACTGCTGCCACAGCCCGAGGTTAAGGTGCGCCGTGGCGGCTCGGCGTAGTCCGTCTTGTTCAGCCTGACATCCGCGATTGGCTCATCATCGCAGACTCTCAGGCTGGCGACTTCGTTCATATAGTCAATAATTCCTTCCGTGTACAGGAAGCCGAGGACAAGGTGGGTCAGCCGGGTCGGGGTGCACAGGATGGTCACTGTTTCCTGCCCGTTGATAAAGATGGTCAAAGGTGTTTCCCCGGGTACAGAGACCGTTTCCCGTCGCCACTCCTCCCCGGAAAAGAAACGGCAGGTTACCTCCGGCATGGCGCTGCCGTGGTACACTTTGCCTATCGTCTGCTCCATGCTGCTACGCATACTTGGTCACTCGTCCTGTAAGATATGTTTACGTGACATTATACTAGCTGGGAGGTCTCTTTGTCTAATTGGGTTAGTGAAAATTACAGTTTGGTGGTAGAGAAAGGCGTGGTATTGACAATCACATAAAGAAACAGATTATTCATATAGTTAAATACAGGTAAGTATCAGCATTGGAAAATTAGACACATTGGACTATAGTTAAAGTCTCTAATATGTAAAATAATACAAAAGCCCTAAATCCTGGATTGGTGATGATAGAGGGGAATGATAAAGGTACTGATATTCGCTAATCATCTGGTGGTGGCGGGTGCCCTTTTTATTTAAATAAGAGATGAGATGAGTACCAAACACTGAGGTGAGGCTGGTGGCGCTAATGTCTAGTATGTCGTGGCGGTACAGAATATTGACGGTAGCTGGACGTTTTCGGTAACCGTTAGTCATGCTGATAAAGGATGGGATGATTATGCCGATGGTTGGGATGTTGTCACCTCGAACGGTACCGTTCTTAAACCGGATATCACCGTGCGAAATATGCCTGTGTATTCTTTTGCACCATCATGTAGGTGAACAACCCTTTACGCACCGTCAGAGTGGAATTATGATCACCCCGGGAATAACCAGAGTCAGCGTTAAAGCTCACGATAGTATTAAGGGCTTTGGCGGACAGGAAATCATCGTTGATTTCGAGATTGGCAATGGAAATGGATGTGAGCTGGGAAGACTCCTTTAATAGCTACCTGCCGTAGCGTCCTCTACTAGAATTGTGACTACATCCTGCGCCTCGGAGGTCATCTCTGTTTTGGATGAGTCATACCTGCTGGAATCCTGTATACCTACCATAGTTTATTGTTTTGTGTGATAGACATATGCTATAATTCCTTAACTTTAGTGTAGTAAAAATATGAGAGGTAGAGAGGTGTAGTTTGGATAAAGCCAAGAAAACGGAGATTATCGCTAATTACCGGCTTCGCGAAGGGGATTCCGGTTCGACGGAGGTGCAGGTAGCCCTGCTTACCGCTAGAATAAAACGGTTAACCAGTCATATGGCGGAGAACCGTCATGATTACCACACACAGCGTGGTCTACTCGGACTGGTAGGCCAGCGAAGGAAGTTGCTGAACTACCTGAGCCGAGAGGATATCGGTCGATATAACAAGCTGATTAAAAGTCTCGGCTTGCGTAAATAAAGGTTTAGTAGAGAGAGGTTAGTAGAGAACATGGCATCTTTTGAGAGTGATATCGCCGGTAGGAAGTTTATCATGGAAACAGGTAAGCTCGCCGGACAAGCGAGCGGCGCGGTAACGGTCCGCTACGGAGACACCGTGGTCTTGGTTACCGCCGGTGTCAGTGATGCACCGCGTGAGGGGGTGGATTTTCTGCCATTGACGATTGACTACGAGGAAAGGCTTTACGCGGCTGGTAAGATTCCCGGCGGTTTTATCCGGCGGGAGGGGCGACCCAGTCAGGAGGCAATCTTGGCTTGTCGTCTGACGGACCGTCCGCTGCGCCCGCTTTTACCTAAGGAATGGCGTAATGATATCCAGATTATCGTCACCGTCCTTTCCGTCGACCGGGCGAATGACCCGGACGTCATGGCCGTCATTGGTGGTTCGGCCGCTCTGGCAATATCGGAAGTGCCGTTTGACGGACCAGTGAGCGCTGTTCACGTTGGTTATATTAACGGAGAGCTGGTGCTGAATCCAGCGATGCCCGAACTCGAGGGCAGCCAGCTTGACTTGGTGGTGGCTAGCACCGCTCGGGCAATCGTGATGTTGGAAGCCGGCGTCAAGGAGCTTCCCGAAGATATTATGCCGGAGGCAATCCGGTTTGGGCATGAGGCGAACCAAGTGATTATCAAGCTCCAGGAACAGCTTCAACAGGCCTGCGGTAAGCCGAAAATGGCCGCCCCTAGTTATGAAATTGACCCTGATCTGGTGGCCGCGGTGGCTTCGGCGGTTGAGGGTAGACTTATCCAGACTCTGAACGAGCCGGAGAAATCACGGCGGGAGCAGGTGATTTCCAAGATGAAGAAAGAGCTGGTGGCCAGCCTTGGGGAGACCTTCTCTAGAGAAAAGATAATTTCCGCCTTTGAGGCTCGGGCCAAAGCCGAGGTAAGAGGTAATATTCTGAAGGGGCAGCGTCTTAACGGGCGTGGCCTGACCGAGGTCCGGCCAATCAGTTGTGAAGTAGGGCTGCTACCGAGAACTCACGGCTCGGCGCTGTTCACCAGAGGGCAGACACAGGTGCTGACGATTACCACCTTGGGTTCTATTCGGCAAGAACAACAGCTTGACGGGCTAGGTATCGAAGAGAGAAAACGCTTTCTCCACCATTATAATTTTCCGCCTTTTTCCAGCGGCGAAGTAAAGCGTCTGGGTTCAACCAGCCGTCGTGAAATCGGGCATGGCGCTCTGGCGGAGCGATCTCTCGTCCCGGTACTGCCCAAAGACGATGACTTTCCTTATACTATTCGCCTCGTTTCCGAAATTTTGAGCTCCAGTGGTAGCACCTCCATGGCCAGTGTCTGCGCCGGTAGCCTCTCCCTGATGGACGCTGGGATACCGATAAAGGGCGCCGTCAGCGGGATAGCCATGGGTCTAGTCACCGGTGATGATGGCCAATACGTCGTCCTTACTGATATTGAAGGACTGGAGGATGCCTACGGCGATATGGATTTTAAAATCGCTGGGACCAGCGAGGGTATTACGGCGATACAGATGGATACCAAGCTGAAAGGCGTTAGCTTGGAAATTATCGAGGAGATAATAAACCAGAGTAAAGAGGCCCGCCGGTTTATTATGGAGAAAATGCAGGAGACGATTAGCGCTAGCCGGTTGGAAGTCAGCCGCTACGCGCCTCGGATGTATAAATTGATGATTGATCCGGAAAAGATTGGCAGCGTTATCGGTACTGGCGGTAAGACCATCAGGTCGATTATTGAATCGACCAAGACAACCATTGACGTCAATAATGATGGCACCGTGGTTATCGGATCACCCGATGAGGAAGCTACTCGCCAGGCAGTGGCTATCATTGAAGGTCTGACCAAAGAGGTGGAGGTTGACGCTACCTATACTGGAAAAGTGACACGTATCTTTGACTTCGGCGCTATGGTAGAAATCCTACCCGGGAAAGAAGGTCTGGTGCACATCAGTGAGCTGGCGGAGTATCGGGTGGGCAAAGTGGCAGACGTGGTCAAGGTGGGTGATGAGGTTACAGCCAAGGTAATTAACATTGATAACATGGGTCGGGTAAACCTGTCCCTGCGAGCTCTCTTTGAATCCTCGGATCGGGTATCCGGTGCAGGTCCGGGTCATTCTCCTCGTCAGGAGGGAGACCGCTTCTCGGCGCGCCGAGCCCCCTCCGAGGGTCGGCCGCGTTATAACGATGCTTCGCACCAGCGCCGGCCAAATAGAGACCTGCCGAGGCGTAATTTCCGCTGATGGACTTCCCTTTTTGACGTGAGGGAAAAGGGAGGTTAAGTTATGGAGCCAATCAGGGTAATTGTTCATGGTGCACTGGGGAGGGTGGGGCAGGAAGTGGTTAAAGCCATCTGCTGCGACACTGGCACACAGTTGGTAGGCGCGGTAGACCTGAAAGCGACTGGAGATTCTCTGATCCTGCCTGACGGTTCCAGGACGGTGCCTTTTTCCACTGACTTGGATTTTATTCTCACCAGCTGTCGGCCCGAGGTGATGGTGGATTTTACCACGGCCAAGGCTACCATGCCCGCGGTACGCGCTGTCGCCAAACAAGGAGTTAACCTGGTTATCGGGACCACTGGTTTAACGCCGGATGACCTTGGTGATATTGACCGTCTGGCGACGGAGCACAAGATCGGTGTGGTGATAGCGCCGAACTTTGCCCTCGGGGCGGTCCTGATGATGCATTTCGCCCGGATAGCCGCCAAATACCTTGATTCCGCCGAGATTATCGAACTGCATCATGACCAGAAAATAGACGCTCCTTCCGGGACGGCACTTTCTACGGCCAAGGCCATGACGAATGCCAGAGGTAGGCCGTTTCTCCGGCCGAAAGAACCGGAGAAGGCCTTGGAAAGCCGAGGGGAGACGGTGGAAGGGGTTACCGTGCATAGCGTACGCCTACCCGGTCTGCTGGCACATCAGGAAGTACTTCTGGGCGCGCCCGGCCAGACCTTGATCATACGCCATGACACCATCAGTCGGGAATGCTTTATGCCCGGAGTTATGCTCGCTGTGAAGGAAGTGGTCAAACGGCAAGGACTAACCCGTGGTCTGGATACCCTGCTTGGTTTCTGATGCAGCAATGAAAGAAAATAACGGATATAATGTCGCCATAATCGGGGCTACCGGCCTTGTTGGGCAGGAGTTTATCAAGGTGCTGGTACAGCGTAACTTCCCGATGAACTCGGTTCATCTTCTGGCCTCGGATCGTTCGGCTGGCCGAAAATTGGCGGTCAGTGACCGGGAGGTTGAAGTTCAGGAGACGTCTCCCGAGTCTTTCGAAGGGATGGATATCGCCTTTTTTTCGGCAGGCGTCGAGATTAGCCGTCACTTTTCACCGATGGCGGCGCAATCAGGCGCGGTGGTTATTGATAATAGCGCCGCTTTCCGGATGGAACCCGCGGTGCCACTGGTGGTGCCCGAGGTCAATCCCGAGGATATCCGGTGGCATAATAGAATCATCGCTAATCCGAATTGCTCGACGATTCAGATGGTGGTTGCCCTGTATCCCCTGCATAAAGTGAACCCTATCAAACGCATTATCGTGGATACTTACCAGTCGGTATCGGGTACCGGCTCGCCGGCGGTGGAGGAGTTGACCGTGCAGACCAGGCAGGTGTTGGAAGGACAGAACACTATACCCCATGTTTATCCCCACCAGATAGCCTTTAACGTGCTTCCAGAGATAGATGTTTTCCTGGATGACGGCTATACAAGAGAAGAGTGGAAGATGGCAGAGGAGACTAGGAAGATAATGCATGCCGATGATATCGCTATTTCGGCTACCTGTGTGCGGGTCCCAGTGTTTACCGGACATGGCGAGGCTGTCCATGTGGAGTTTTCTCGTCCGATGTTTCCGGATGAGGCACAGTATGTTCTCGCCCAGGCCCCGGGAGTTAAGATTCTGGACGACACGGCGATAAGTCTGTATCCGCATCCCTGGGCCGCGGCCGGTACGGATGAGGTTTTCGTCGGCCGTATTCGCCGTGACACCTCTCATCCTAGTGGCTTGGTGATGTGGGTGGTTGCCGATAATCTACGCAAAGGGGCCGCTCTGAATGCAGTCCAGGTTGCCGAGGAGATGATTAGGAGGGGATGGCTAAAACCAAGAGGAGTAAAAAGAAAATGAAAAAGATAGGCAGATTAATCACCGCCATGGTAACTCCTTTCGATGAAAAAGGGGAAGTCGATTATAAGCAGGCAGTAAAGCTGGCGTTGGGCTGCCTCGACTCTGGGAGTGACGGTATACTGGTGGCGGGTACTACAGGAGAGTCACCTACGCTGGTTCGGGAAGAAGAGTACCAACTGTTCCACGAGGTGAAAGCGGCGGTGGGTGACCGAGGGTCGGTTATCGCTGGTACCGGTAGTAATAGTACCGCTGAGGCCGTGGAGGCGACTAGAGAGGCGGAGAAAATCGGGGTTGATGCTTGCCTACTGGTTGTTCCCTACTATAATAAACCCACCCAGGAGGGCCTCTACCAGCATTTCAATACCGTCGCCGGCAGCACTAGTCTGCCCTGTATCCCTTATAACGTTCCATCACGCCACGTGGTTAATATGACAGCGGAAACAACTATTCGGCTGAGTCAGATAGATAATATCATCGGGATAAAGGAAGCCAGTGGTAATCTGGACCAGATTGCCAAGATTATCGGTGGTACCGGGAAAGATTTCCTAGTCTGGAGTGGTAACGACAGTGATACCTTTCATGTGATGGCGCTGGGCGGCTACGGTATCGTTAGTGTGGCCTCTCAGCTGGTGGGTAGCCAGATTAAGCTGATGGTTGATAGTCTGATGGAGGGCCGGACCGAAGAAGCGTCCCGGATTCACCAGCACCTTCTGCCACTGGTTAACGCGCTGTTTATTGTCTCTAATCCCATTCCAGTGAAGTATGCGCTGAACCAGGTGGGCTTCCGGGCGGGTAAGCTGCGCCTGCCGCTGACCGAGCCGGACGAGAAGACTGCTGCCATCATCAGAGATACGCTGAAAAACTATCAAATGGACCTGCCAGTGTAAGTGTCGGGACGGTTTACCAGTATAGTAACGCGGTTCATCTCCTCTAAGGTAATTAAAGTTGTAGTCAGGAGATTCGCTAAGATTTTTCCGGCCTTTCTGCCCATGGTTATTCTGGTCTTCGTAGTTATTTTCCTTGTGTCGGACGAAGTTATTTACGTTTACCTCAGCGGCAGCAGTAAATTTATCGGAGTTATCCTGGCGGCGTTTACCACTACTTTAATGATGGTCGGTGTGCTCACCGTGCCCATCGAAAAAGAGTATTTTGGGATAAAGGTAATCATCATCAGAAATGCGGTAGGCTTACTCATTGTCCTTACGGTCATAGTAGTGATTGGTATTTTCTTCGGGGAGATTTTTCCATGAGACGTGGCCGCATTACTAAAATCGTTATTGTCACCGGCTATTTCCGTTTCCTGATTAGTTCTTTAACAGCGAGGTTTGACACGGGAGAAGAAATCGGCCATAATTTTGTCTCGTTTTCCTTGGCCATACTGAAGATATTGCCCGGCGCTTCCGTCCTGATTGGCTTCTTTAAGGTCTAGGTAAAACGGGAAACGATTGAAAAACATTTTGGCGAAAGGTCCGGCATCAAGGGATATCTCTGGGTAATGTTACTGGCGGGCACTATGATTGGCGGATTATACCTCACCTTCCCGGTGGCTTACTCTCTGTATGGCAAAGGGGCGAAACTCATCGTCATCTTTGCTTACTTGGGTATGGCCGTCATCTACTGCCTCCCGATGGTCGTCTTTGAAGCTTATTTTCTGGGGATTAAGTTTACCGCCGTCAGGCTGCTGGTCTCTCTATCCCTGGTGGTGATTACCTCAATACTGCTGGGTAATTACCTGACCGGAGAAACTATAAAGTAATGGCCGGGAAGTAAGTATTCCGGGACCGGACTATTTACCCAGATTTTTCTTCGCTGCTTCCAGTCTGTCCATATACTCCTGGCGCCTTGGGGCGAAGAACTCAATGGTGCGGCAGCCTTTGTTGGAAACATAGGTGCCATGCGGCTGGTTGGGTGCGCAGATGACCACGTTTCCCTCTTTAAGGTGGTATAGCCTGTCGTCGATTATCTGGTCGCACTCGCCTTCGGTGATAATCATGATCTGTTCGTGCTCGTGCTGGTGTCTGGGTACCGCGGAGTTAGGCGGCATGACGGTAAATATGGCCGTCATCCGCCCGGAAGACAGGATGTGGGCTTTGATATCGGGGACCAGTTCTACCGAGGGAATATCGCGGTAGTGGATAACGCGCTGGTCGAACTCTTCTGGGGTGGCGTAAGGTTCTTTCCTTTTCATTTTACCGAGAACCCTCCTTACTGATATTCTGGAGTAATTACTACCAGAGAGGCATCTTGAAAATGGACTGCTCCCGTCTCATGCCCACCGAGATGAGACTGATCGGGCAGTCGATAAGCTCTTCCAGCCGGTCGACATAGCGGCGGGCCGGTGCCGGTAACTGGTCGTATTGTCTGGTCTCACTGGTAGGTACCTGCCAGCCGGGCAGCTCTTCATAGATAGGTCGGCATTGGTCTAGGGTAGTGGTGCTGGCCGGGAAGTTGTTAATGGGCTTACCGTCCAGTTCATAGCCGACGCATATCTTTAGGCTGGGTAGGATATCAAGGACGTCAAGGCGGGTGACGGCGACTCGGGTAAAGGTGTTGATGCGGGCGCTGAACCTAGCGGCTACGGCGTCGAACCAGCCGCAGCGGCGGGGACGGCCGGTGGTGGTGCCGTATTCTTGAGCTTGCTCTCGGATTGAATTACCGGTTTCATCAGCTAGTTCGGTGGGCATTGGGCCACCGCCCACGCGAGTGCAGTAAGCCTTGAACACACCTATGGTTTGGTCGATTCTGGTGGGTCCTAGGCCGGCGCCTAGGCAGCTTCCCCCTGATAGTGGTGAGGAGGAGGTGGCATAAGGGTAGGTGCCGAAATCGGGGTCAAGGAGGGCTCCCTGGGCCCCTTCCAGTAACACTATTTCCTCCCGTTTTATCGCTTCTTCAAGGAGTACGGTGGTTTCGCGAATGCGAGGCGCCAAGCGTTCTCCATACTGGTAGTACTGGTGGTAGACTTCGTCCTCTGAGAGAGGATTGGCCCCGTAAACCTTGGTTAAAATGGTATTTTTGTAGTTGAGAATAAAGTGGAGTCGCTCCCGGAACAGTTCTTTGTCCAGAAGGTCACCGGTCCGGATACCAAGCCGGGCTATCTTGTCGGTAAAAGCGGGGCCGATACCCTTGCGGGTGGTGCCGATTGCCTTGCCTCCTCGCATTTCCTCTTCTAGGCTATCAAGAAGAAGGTGGTAGGGCATAACCAAGTGGGCCCGGTCACTGATAAATAGCCGGGAGGTATCTACACCCTGCTGATTTAGTTGGTCTGCCTCGTCGATGAATGCCGAAGGGTTAATCACCACTCCGTTACCGATAATCGAAGTTGCTTGGGGTGAAAAAATGCCCGAGGGGATGAGGTGTAGTTTAAACTTACCGTAGCGGTTAACCACGGTATGCCCGGCATTGTCGCCGCCGGAAAAACGTACCACTACTCTGGCTTTCTCGGCCAGCAGGTCAACTATCTTACCTTTTCCTTCATCGCCCCATTGGGCGCCGATAACGGCAGCGACTGGCATTGATTCCTCCTATAGTTTTAGTTCCGGCGTCGTAATACCTTGGTCTGGTCTTGTCTGCCGCCGCGCGTGAAATAGCCTCTGGGCGGTGGTCAGTAGGCTGAACAGGGCGATAACGCCGACGGCTGTTACTAGGGCGTAGTCAATCTGGTTCATCAAAAGGCCCAGCGCTAGGATAATAACCCTCTCCGCCCGGGTAAATAGTCCCACCTCGCACTCCAGTCCGGCGGCCTCGGCCCTGGCTCGGACATAGCTCACCAGTAGAGAGCCGGGCAGGGTAATGCCGGCTAGTATAACTCCGGGAAGGAACTGGGCTCGGGCGTACAGTATCAGAATACCCAGCAGCACGACTGCCTCGCTAACGCGGTCAAGAACGGAGTCGAGGATAGCACCAAAGTGGGTAGTCCGGTTGGTGACGCGAGCCAGTGCTCCGTCCAGCATGTCGCAGAGACCGGCGGTAAGCACCGTGAAACCGGCGGCCAGCAGGTGTTCTGTAATAATGAGCGCCACCGCTCCGGCGGAGAGTAAAAAGCCAAACCAGGTTATCGTGTTCGGGGTTATCGCCGTCCTGGCCAGTATCCATACCATAGGACTAGTGAGGTAACGGGCGGCGTTCTTGCGGGCTTTCACCAGCTTGGTCACAGGTAGTTGCTTCCTGAAAGTAATATTAATCGGACTGTCTTTCATCACTGAAACTAAAACCATTTAAACTATCAGCGTCTCGGGTTTTAGAGACTCTTCTTTCCACCGCGGTGTATTCAGTACATCGAGGTAGAAGTGCACCATATTCCGAGCTAGGTGTGCCCAGTCATATTCTTGGGCCTTAACTCTTCCCCGGGTGCCCATCTGCTGGCGGAGCGATTCGTTGGGCAGTAGGGAGGTTAGGGCCTCGGCCAGTTTCGCCGCGTTTTTGGGCGATACCAGTAGTCCCTCGGTACCGTGAGTTACCACGCTGTTATAGCCCGGGATATCAGAGGCGATAATTGGTTTGCCGACGGCCATCGCTTCAATCAGGACGATGCCAAAACTTTCCTGGCCGGTAGCCGGGCAGCAGACGACATCGGCGGTCTTGTAATATCGAGACAGGTCGTCATAAGTGGTATAGCCTATGAAAACGACGTCCTCCAGACGGTTGCGCCTGATCCGTTTTTCATACTTCCGGCGCAGCCTGGTACCGGGACCAACGATGATGAGGCGGGAGTCGGGAATCTCCGGTTTAATTTGCCTATAAGCTTCAATCAGATAGTCCAGGCCTTTTCGTTTTTCTAGGCGGCCTATAAATACGATGTTTAGCTTGCCGTCATTGAATTCTTCTATTGGTATTGCCTCTGGGGAGAAATGCTCGCAGTCCACTCCGTTGGGTGTAATGGTGTAATCACCGGGGAAATGCTTGCTTACATATTCCATGGCGACCTGGGACACGGCCGTTTTACCATCGAGTTTGTCTGCCCACTTTTTCAAGAGTAGCCTACCAATCGGTGTGCCAAAGCTGTACCAAGGCTTGCCTCCGGAAGCGTGAAAGGTGCCTACGTTAGGCGTCTGTGAATGTCGGAGTACGCTAGTGCACAGCATGGGCATTAACGGTTCATGGAGGTGGATGATATCGAACTTTTCCCTGCCCAGTATCTCCTTTATTCGGGAGGATAGCCATGGCGATAGGGTAATACGGGCGATAGAGCCACTGACCGGTACCGGGCGTGGTTTGCCTACGGGAATAAACCGGTCACCGAAGGTGGAGATGGCTTTAGAAGCAGGGGCAATAATCTTCACCTCGTGGTCCATCCGGGTGAGTTGCTGTTCTAGGCAGGAGATATGATTAACCACTCCCCCGGGATGAGCAAAGTCGTAAGGGGAGACCAGAGCTATTTTCATAGACCGATTTTAAACCTCGCTCGGATATATCTTGATAGCTAGTTCTTTCTGGTGGGCTGGTTGTCGGTAATGAACTTTGCCACCATCCGGTGAGCTTCGTCGTCGGAATACTGGATGGGCGGCGACTTCATAAAGTAGGCTGATGGGCCCACCAGTTCTCCGGATAGTCCGCGGTCCATGGCTAGCTTACAGCACCTTACGGCGTCAATAACCACCCCGGCCGAGTTAGGACTGTCCCAGACCTCGAGCTTTAACTCCAAGTTCAAAGGGACATCACCGAAGGTGCGTCCTTCCATCTTGATATAGCAGAATTTGCGGTCTTCTAGCCAGGGTACGTAATCGCTGGGGCCAACGTAAATGTCATTGGGGTTCATCTTGTAGTCCAGCTGAGAGGTAACTGAGTTGGTCTTGGATATCTTTTTAGACTCCAGGCGTTCCCGCTCCAGCATATTATAGAAGTCAGTATTACCGCCGAAGTTCATCTGGTAGGTCCGCTCCAGCCGGACGCCGCGGTCCCGGAATACTTTGGTCAGCACGCGGTGGGTAATGGTGGCTCCGACCTGAGATTTAATGTCATCGCCAATGACCGGCAGTCCTTTTTCCACGAAGCGTTTCTGCCAGTACTTCTCGCGGGCGATAAAGACGGGGATACAGTTGACTAGGCCACAGCCGGACGCCAGTACCTGCTCGATATACCACTTGGTTGCTTCTTCGCTGCCCACTGGTAAGTAGTTAATCACCACATCGGTCTTGGTCTCCTTGAGGATTGCGGAGATGTCCGCCGTTGGCCCGGGGGCTTTCTGGATTATTTGAGATAAATACTTACCCAGACCATCGTGAGTCATGCCCCGCTGGACGGTGACCCCACTGGCGGGTACTTCGCAGAATTTGAAGGTGTTGTTGGGTGACGCGTAAATAGCCTCGGAGAGGTCTTTACCGACCTTATTTTTATCAATATCAAAGGCGGCTACGAAGTTGATATCGCTGATATGGTATCCTCCTAGGTTGATGTGCATCAGCCCAGGCACGGATTGGTTCTCTTTGGTCTGTCCGTAATAGTGCACACCTTGGACTAAGGACGAACTGCAGTTACCCACCCCGATTATGGCTACATTTATTTTG